>OLRF01002223.1_pt1 | contig 17522 bp, 14 predicted proteins | sample 1672061 | NCBI WGS metagenome assembly OLRF01 (sample SAMEA3136641, study PRJEB25190) | human gut metagenome | reverse complement strand
AACTCTACGAACATCTGCGGCTCGATGCTGATCAACTCGTCGCCGGCGTACAGCAGGCTGGCCTCGTCGTTCTCCTTGAGCCACTGGGAGGCATCGCCCACCACGTCGGCCGGGATAGCCGTCTGCTCGTAGGTGTCGTTGTCCATGAAGTTGAAGTCGGCGCCGTCGTTGTAGAGGTACTGCATCTTCTTGGACTCAAGACGCACGGAATCGAACTTCGTGCCGGCGTTGAAGGTGTAGTCGACCACGCGGCCGGTCTTGATGTCCTTGAGCTTGGTGCGCACGAACGCGCCGCCCTTGCCCGGCTTCACATGCTGGAACTCGACGATGGTGCACATCTTGCCGTTGTTGATGATGCACATGCCGTTCTTGAAATCGGCGGTAGAAATGCTTGCCACGGATGCTTCCTTTCCTGCTCACGCGCTGCGGCAAACCCTCTGGTCGCCCGCCGCGTTTGGTTCAAACTGGTACAGTATAGCCGTCTCGCGCCCTCTTCGCAAAGAAAATATGAGAGGACGCAGGTCGACGAGGACAAGCATCCCTCCATCGACCCCTAATCGCCCCTAATCGACGTAGCTGTTGATGAGGGCGAACAGCTCCTGTTTCTTGTGGATGTCCAGTTTCTGGTAAAGCCGGCGCAGGTGCGTCTTCACCGTGTTGTCGGAAATGAACAGCTCCGTGGCGATGGAGGAGATGGTGTGCCCTCGCGCCACCAGGGCCATCACCTCGATTTCCCGCTGCGACAAGGCGTACTTCCTCCCGATGAGGTCGCACCGGAGGGCCGTCTTATCCTCGTAGTGCGGCTGCTCGGCATCTCCCAGGGCCTCTTCCGCGATCGCGTCGTCCGCATCCAAGTCGATGGCGCCATCCGACGCCGGATCGGTCGCGCCCTCCCGCGTCCGAGCCAGCGACAGGAACTCGATGGGCCGGCTCGTCTCCGAGCGCGAGGGATGAAGCGCCCGTGTTCCGTACAGAACAAGCGCCAGAAAGCACACCGACCCGAGAGCTATAACGGCATACGGGGAGACGTCGAATGCCGTGCCGCAGGGGGCCAAAGCGCCCAGAAGGTACCCCAGACCTTGCGCGGCTACGCAAACGAGCGTCTGGAAGCTCAGGCAGAACACCGGGTCGATGCCGTAGTCGTGCGACACCTGAACGGCGAGGATCTGAACGCTCAGCGACAGAAAGCTGTAAATCATGTACAGAAGCGCGGCCGCAACGACAAGCGGAGTCCCATAGGCGAACGGAAGCGCCCCGAGAGCCACCACGATCAGGGGAAACGCCAGCCGGAACACACCGTCGATGGTGTAGCGCACCGTCCGAAACCGCCACAGCAGCATAAGGGCGATGGGGGCGAACAGCCCCGCGAGCGCGGAACCGTAGTTGACAAACGTCATCGCCGTCGTGTCGATGGAGAGAAACCGCACCACTCCGCCGAGAAAGGCAAAGGCTCCGCAGTACAGCACGCTGCGCCAGAAACTGCCGAGCCCGTGGATATAGCTCACCCGGTTGTCAGCGAAAGAGCACGTCGCCATCGGCGAGGCAAGGTCGATCTGGCGGTTCTGCGCGAGAAGCAATATCCAACTGGCGGCCATAAGGGCCGTTGAAATCGCCAGCGTCACCGCCGCGCCCGTAAAGGATTCGAAGAACGTCCTTGCGAAAAAGCTCACCACCCATGCCAAGAGCAGCGTCATCAAACTGACCTCGATATCGCGCAACGATATAACGTAGAACCACGAGAATACAAGCGCATAGGAGCCCGCAACGGGAATCGCGATGCCGAGCACCCACTGAGCCGTCCCCTCCACCATCGGCAGGCCGGACACGAGCAAGCTCGCAAGGGCGACGCAGGGAACCACGCCCATCCCGAAATGGCGCAGCGACCGCCGCGACAGAGTGCACCACAGCATCGCCACCGCGCTCACCACGACGCCAATTGCAATTCCCACGCCATGGGAACCGTAGAAGGCCCCCGAAGGGACAGAGAGCCAGTCGCTTTTCCACAAGAACAGCGACGAGAGCGACATGGCCGCCGCCATGCCGATCGACGATGAAACGACCTTGCCCACATCGAACAGCTTCACCGATTGCGACCCCCTCTTCAACTGCGAACAAACCGAAGTCTACCAGATCAGGAGGAGAACCGCCGCAAGCGGGGCATCTTTCGCTCCTCTCCAATCTCTCTGCCATCAGGCATTTCTCGGTAATTCACGAAAAAGGTTGACAGCTGAAAACGACTTTTCACCAAAACAGGGTCTCACACAAGCCGCTCTTCCGAGGCCAAACTGGCATCAGACGGCACAGACACCGGAGGGGTGTCGCCTCGAGGAGAAAGGAGACCATTTATGGCACAAGCAACAGAGAGGACCGTCTCGCGGAGGGGGTTCGTCAAGGGCTCTACCCTATCGGCCTTAGCGGCCATGGCCGGAGCAGGGGCCGCAAGCTCCCTCTTCGGCTGCGCACCCCAAACGGCAGAGAAGGGCGAAGACCTCGCGCAAACGGGAACCACCGACGTCGTGGCCAACGACATCCCCGAGGAGGGAGAGGTCATCTGGCAGAGCTGCTGCCACTGCGGCTTCGTCGCCTGCCCCCTGAAGTGCCACGTCGTGGATGGAACCCTGCGCTGGGTCGACAACGACACCGAAGGCGACGACGAGTTCGGTGGCGTCTCGTTCCGTTCCTGCCTGAAGGCGCGCTCTGTGCGGAAGTGGATCAACAGCCCCGATCGCCTCAAGTACCCCATGAAGCGCACCGGCAAGCGCGGTTCAGGCGAGTTCGAGCGCATCAGCTGGGACGAGGCGCTCGACATCATCGCCGAGAAGTACCGTTACACCCTTGACACCTACGGGCCCGAGGCGTTCTTCCTGTGCGCAACGGGAACCCGCAACTACCCCATCCAGCGCCTGTTCAACCTCACCGGCGGACATCTGGGAACCATCAACTCCGAGTCCAACGGACAGATCGCGCAGACCGCCAACTACCTCTTCGGCTTCGACGGCCAGACCTTCGACTGTGCCGGTGGCCTCGGAAGCAACACCTCCGCCATTAAAGATGCCGACTGCGGGCTGTTCTTCGGCTGCGGCTCGGGCGAATCGCGCATGTGCGGAATGGGGGAAGTGTACGAGGTGGCCAAGGCGCGGGAAGCCGGCATCCCCGTCGCCTTCGTCGACTACCGCCTGGGCGAGGGGTCCTCGGGCAACCCCGATGAGTGGTTCCCTATCTACCCCGGCACCGACGGCGCCCTGGCAAGCGCCATCGCCTACGTCATCATCAGCGAGGGCAAGCACGACAAGGCCTTCCTGGACAAATACGTCGTCGGCTTCGACGCCGACACCATGCCCGAATCGGCTCCGGCGAACTCCTCCTACATGGACTACATCATGGGCACCGGCTACGACAATATCCCCAAGACGCCCGAGTGGGCGGCCCCCATCTGCGGCCTTCCCTCCGAGAAGATCACGTACCTGGCGCACTTCATAACCGACCATGAGACCTGCTTCATCACCCAGGGCTTCGGGCCCCAGCGCCGCCACAACGGCGAATGGAACGCCGCCGCCATCGCCGCCCTCCCCGTCATCACCGGCAATATCGGCCGAGCGGGCACCTGCCCGGGGCTCAACGGCAAGGGTATGCAGATGAACTTCGACGGCGGCATGTGGAACTCGGTGCCCATCGGCGAAAACCCCGTCACCAAGAAGATCTCCATCTCCGGGCGCTTCAACGCCATGGACCATCCCCTGGAGATGACCGCACTGACCGACGGCATCCAGGGTGGCGACAAGCTCGAGGTCGGCATCAAGTTCCTCGCTCTTTACGAGGCCGGCTGCTTCGGCAACTCCAGCTCGGATTTGAACTGGGCGGCCACCATCCTCGAGGACGAGAGCAAGTGCGAGTTCATCCTCGGCTGCGACGTCATCATGTCTACCTCCCTGCCCTTCTGCGACATCATCTTGCCCGATCTCATGTACCAGGAACGCATGAACATGGTCTCCACCGTGACCGGCGGCTCCGCGCTCGGCTTCGTCTTCGGCCGCCCCGTGCAAGAGCCGAATGCCGCCTCTCCTACGACTGGGTCGCCGATCTCGCCGAGCGCCTCGGCCTGCGCGACGAGTTCACCGAAGGCAAGACATGGGAGGAATGGATGGAGACCCGCTACGAGGAGTACAGTCGCCCCTCGGCCCCCAACGGCAACGCCCCGTCCTTCCAGGAGGGCTTGGAGATGGGCTTTTGGCGCGATCCCGTCGAGGCCGTCCCCTTCATCGCGCTCAAAGATTACGTCGAGGACCCGGAAGGACGCCCCCGGACGACTCCCTCGGGCAAGATCGAGCTGTACTCCGAGCGCCTGGCCACCATACGGGACACCTGGACGTTCCACAACGGGGAGCGCGACGTGGTGCGGCCGGTGCCCAGCTATTTCCCCGAGATCGAGGGCGTGGCCGACGTTAACGAGACCTACCCCCTCCTGTTCTCCACCTGGAAGGCGAAAAACCAGTTCCACAGCCGCTACCAGGTGATCGAGGAGCTGCAGCAGGCCTGCCGTCATTGCCTGTGGATCAACCCCATCGACGCCGAGCCGCGCGGCATTGAAAACGGCGACACCCTGCGCGTGTTCAACGACCGGGGCGAGGTGGAGATCATGGCCCGCGTGACGGCGCGCATCATGCCCGGCGTCGTGGGCATGCCCCATGCCCACCGGCGCGAGGTGGTCGACGGCGTGGACATCGGTGCCAACGCCAACACCCTGAGCGGCCACCACTGGTCGCCCATTTCCAAGAACTGCCCGTCGACCGGCTCTACGCTCGTGCAGGTCGAGAAGGCTTAAGGAGGCTTCCCATGACGCAATACGGTTTCTATTTCGACTCTTCGCGCTGCACCGGCTGCAAAACCTGCGAACTCGTCTGCAAGGACTACCACGACCTGGGGCCCGACATCTTGTTCCGCCGCATTTACGACTTCGAGGGTGGCAGCTGGGAGAAAACCCCCGAGGGGGCGTGGAACAAGACGGCTTTCAACTACCATCTGGCCGTCTCCTGCAACCACTGCGACAGCCCCGCCTGCGTGGAAAACTGCCCCACGGGCGCCATGCGGAAAGACGCCGAGACGGGCCTTGTGAACGCCGACCCGGAAGTGTGCATCGGCTGCGGCACCTGCCAGAAGTCATGCCCCTACGACGCGCCGCGCATCGATGCGGAGCTGTCGGTCTCCCGCAAGTGCGACGGCTGCCTGGCCCGCGTGCGCAACGACGAGCAGCCCATGTGCGTCGGCTCCTGCCCGCTGCGCGCTCTGGAGTTCGGCCCCATCGACGAGCTGCGCGAGAAGCACGGCGATCTCTGCCAGGTGCCGCCCCTGCCCGAGCCGACCACGGGCCCCAACCTCGTCATCGGAAGCTGCCAGGCCATCGACTCCGACACCTACAACCTCGACGAGGGCTACCTAGCCAACCCCCTCGAAGTGGAGTAGCCATGAACGCGCCCGCTGAGAACACCGCGCCCTGCGCGCTGGTACTGGGAACGCTCTTCCTTGAGAAGCCCTCTTCTTCGACAGCCAAACTGCTTTTGGAGGGCCTGGCGTCCGCGGATCTTCCGGCCGAGTGGCCCTATGGCGATAAGGCGGCCTTGGAGGAAATCGGCGAGCAGCTCCAGTGCACGGTCGGGGCCGACCCTGCTGACCTCGACCGCGACTACCATCGGCTGTTCGTGGGGCCAGGCAAGCTCGCCGCGCCCCCGTGGGGGTCGGTCTACCTCGACTCGGAGTCGGTGCTGTTCGGCGATTCGTGCGTCGCCCTGCAGCGCTGGATGCGCGCCCGAGGCATCCAGCTGCACGAAGGGGAAAGTCGCGAGCCCGTCGACCACATTGGGCGCATGCTCGTGCTTCTCAGCTGGCTTTCCGACAACCAGCCGGACCAGGTCGGCCCTTTTCTGGACGAGCACTTGATGACCTGGGCACTGCGCTATTTCGAACAGCTTGGGCCAGCGGCCGCCGGCACCCTGTACGAGCCGCTGGGGCGCCTCGCCTTGCTCACTTTGGAGGCCATCGCCCAGTCGCGGTAATCCTAGTCCCTCCCCGTTTCAAGGGCGTCCGACCCTCCCCTTCGTCGGACGCCCTTCTCTTTCTCACGTGAAGTTGGTCCATGCAGTCAGCTTCGCCCTTCGGCAACCTTAGGAGCCCCTATGAATTTCCTCTTTCTCTTGATTATCGCGGCAGTGGCGGCCTACCTCCTCCGAAGCCCTCTCAAGGCTCACCCCTCTCTCTTCTACAGCATTGCCGCGACGCTCGTCCTTCTCTACTTCTTTGGTGCCACCTTCGGCGTTCCCCGCTGGCTGTGGATGCCCCTGGTCGATCTCATTCAAAAGTGCGAGCTTGCCGTCGCCCTCTTCGCAGTCGTCATGCTCATAGGTTGCCTCGGCAAGGAGCAGACTCTCTACCGTCGAATGAAGCCGATCAGGGCCGAGCTGTCCATTATTGCCTGCATTCTCTGCCTCGGGCACATGGCCGTGTACCTTGGCTCCTACCTGCCCAGACTGCTCGGCAATGCGAGCATCAACAGCAATGTTGCCGTCGCCTTCGGCGTGGCCGTCGCACTCTTCGTGCTGCTCGCTCTTCTTGGCGTGACGTCCCTCGGCATCGTGAAGCGGGCCATGAGCAGCCGTCGCTGGACGCGCATCCAGCGATTCGCCTACTTATTCTTCGCTCTGATATTCTGCCATCTTGCGCTCATGCTTCTTCCTGCTGCCCTACACGGAGGCGTTGCCGCCCAAGAATCGCTTTTCGTGTATACGGCGGTGTTCGGAGCCTACGGAATACTGCGTTTGGGCAAAGCTGTTGCGGAGCGCCATGAAGAGACGCAGGAGGACGCGAGCGCAACGCCAGCCATCGCCATAGAAGAAGAGGCGGCCGTCGGAGATGCCGCTTAAAGGCACGAGCAAACTACCCCTTTCGATATGGGCGAAAATTTCGACTTGTTAGATTTCTTGTTTGGCAAAGCAGCTCCGATAAGACCTGCTATTTACGTTATTCGTCAGTTTTGCCCCGCGATACTCGGCGCTTACGATCCCCAAAGTCTAACAAGTCGAATTTTCCGCCCCATCGGGAGCTTATTCTTGCCCGGACACGTCACCCTGTTGGACGATCGGTCGGCAGTGGCGCTTCTTTCGGCCCTGTCGCCTACGCCTCTTCTGTTGCGGGGGCGCCCTGCGGCTCGTCGGCGGAAGGCCTCTCCGTCCCTTTGCGCCGTCTGCGGGCGGCGTCGCGCAGCTTGCCGTAGAGGCCCATGTAGGCGTTCACGATGACGCCGGTGAAGGCGGCGCAGACGAAGGTGCCCTCGCGCACGCCGGCCAAATGACCCACGAACAGGAACGCGCACAGGCACGCCAAGGCCGCGCAGGCGAGATCGAAGCCCACCTTCACGGTGCCGAACCGGGCGCCGGTCTTGCGCACCACGGCCTGCACCACGGCCTCGCCGCAGTTCATGACCGTGCCCGAGACGACCGTCATCACAATGCCCAGCGCGAGAACGACCATGCCGCCGATAAGCCACAGCCACGAGGCGACATAACTCGTCGGCGCAGCGGGGCCGAGCAGTGCCATGAAGGCGTCAATGCACACGCCGAAGAACACCGAGATGGGAATCTGCCACAAGTCCACCAGACGGAACTCCCGACGAAGAAGAGCGATTTGCACCAGCACGAGAAAGCACTGCCACCCCAGCATGAACGTGCCGAAGCTCACCATTGTGAAGCCGATGGAAAGCACGTTGGGCGTGGCGGAGATGGGCGAGTTGCCCAAATCGGCCTTCACGACGATATCGATGCCAAGCCCCATGACCGCGATGCCCGCTAGCATGAGCACGATGCGGCCCGTCAGAAACAGGGCGGCGCGCAGCGTCAGCGATCGCTCGGCGAGAGCGGCGGGCGAGCCTTCCGCAGATTTCGTCGAAAGCGAAAGACCGTCTTGAGCGCCTCGGACGCCTTCGACCGAATACGCAGCCTTTAAGCCACCGGCTTGCGGCGAGGGTCTGTCGGACGGATCGGCAGATACGCCCGAGCGCTCGCGCCCCATGGATTTTCCCTTGGTCCGAATCTCGCTCCCACGATTGATCTTCCGTTCCGTCATCGTCTCCTCACCGTCCTTTCCGGTGTCGCGGCGTGCAAATACCTTTCAGTTATAGCACGGGAAGAGACGCAGTTCGCAGAAAATACGCGAGCACGACTGCGCAAAGGTTAGATGGCGCAAACTCAACCGCTCACCACCGACGAGCGGCAGAACGACGGCGACGCAACGGCGACAAGGCGAAGCCCTAGATGACCACGAGGTCGTGGGTGGAGTTGGTGAACACGTCGAAGCCGTCGTCGGTCACGACGCCGAAGTCCTCCAAGCGCATGCCGAACTTGCCCGGCAGGTAGATACCGGGCTCCACGGTAACGACGTTGCCGGCAACGAGCGGCCGCTCGTTGCGCGGGGCAAGCACCGGTTCCTCGTGGATGTCGATGCCCACGCCGTGACCGAGCCCGTGCCCCATGCGACCGCCGAAGCCAGCCGCCGCCAGCACCTCCTCGGCTCGCTCATGGGCCTCTTTGCCCGTGACGCCGGGCCGAAGCATAGCTTCCACGGACTCGTTGGCCTCCCGCAGCGCATCCCACGCCGCCCGCATCTCCGAGTCGGGCTCGCCGAGGAAGACCGTGCGCGTCATGTCCGAGCAGTAGCCGTAGGAGCGGGCACCGAAATCGAGCACGACGCACTGGCCGGCCTCCAGCATGGTGGCGCCGGGAATGGCATGGGGGCTCGCGCCGTTGGGCCCGGTGGCCACGATGGAGGGAAACGCCAGGCCCTGGGCACCATGGCGCAGCATGAACTCCTCGAGCTCCAGCTGCACCTGGCGCTCCATCATGCCCGGGCGCATGTAGCGGACGATGTGCTCGAAGGCGGCGTCGGTGATCGACTGGGCGCCGCGCATCCGCGCGATCTCGTAGCGGTCCTTCACCGCGCGCAGGCCCACCACGACGCCATCGGTCTCCACGAAGGGCTCCTCCGCGTCGGCTTCGGCGAACGCCTTCTGCAAGCGGCGGTACTCGGCAAGCGAGACGCCGTCCTCGATGCCCAAAAGCGCATCGGCGGCCCCGGCGGGCCGGCCTCCCCACCGCTTGGCGGCAAACTGCGCGTGGGTCTCGCGCTCGGCGCTCACTTCCAAAGGCTTGTGCCGCGCGGCGTTCTCGCAGGCCGTCACGTAGCGCGAGTCTGTGTGCAGCCAGGCGTGATCGGGGCAGACATACAGAGCATGGGCCGCCTCTTCGTCGAAAACGTCGTCGAAAGCGGTGAGCCACTGGATATTCGACGTGTCGCGCACGAGAAACGCCCCGCAGCCCAGCTCGGGGAACATCTCGCGCAAGCGAGCCAGGTGCCGCTCGCAGGCCTTCGGATCGTTCAACTCGTCGAATACCGTCATGAATTCCTCCTGGTTCGTCCGGACGCCGGTACGACGGGGCATCCCGTGCTCAAGCAATGGCTCGCTCGGCGGAACAGTTCACTGGACTGTTCCGTTCGCTGCGCAACCTGCGCGCGGGACGCCCCGTCGCACCGGCGTCCTACCCCATCGGGCTATTCGCTACCTTCGGCCACAGCGTTTTCCAGCAAAATATCCAGCGCGCGCAGGTAGCCCTCTTTGCCGAGGCCCTTCACCTGGGCGACGCAGGCCGGCGCGATCACCGAGTGGCGGCGGAACTCCTCGCGCTTGCTAATGTCCGAGATGTGAATCTCCACCACCGGCACGTCGATACATTCCACAGCATCGTGCAGCGCGTAGGAGTAGTGCGTGTGCGCCCCGGGGTTGTACACGATGCCGTCGTAGTTGCCATGGGCCGCATGCAGCCGATCGATGAGCGCGCCCTCATGGTTCGACTGGAAGCAGTCGACCTCGCAGCCATGCTCGGCCCCGTAGGCACGCACCATCTCCTCGATGGCCTCAAGCGTGTCCGTGCCATAAATAGCCGGATCACGCACCCCCAACATATTCAAGTTAGGCCCATTCATGAGCAGTATCTTCTTCAACAAAGTTCGCCTCTCTCCGATCGGTCGGGGAAGGTGCTCCGCAGACCTCTGCGCGCCCCCTGGAGAACGCGGCCGTCAAGAAACAGCTTCCACTTCAGCAGCAGCGATGCCGGGACGGTACCGACTTATGTGCGTCATCTTCGCTGTTTCTTTTGCCGCGTTCGGAAGGGGATCAAGCGCGCAGCGGGCTGCGGAGCACCTTCCCCGACCGATCGCCGTCAACGTCACAAACTCTTGGAAGCTTCCCACCGGCGCAGATGCTCCAAAATCACGTCGTCAGGCACGGCCACCAGTTCCCAGTCGCCGATGTCACGGGGCAGCACGAAGCGCACCTCGCCGGCACGGGTCTTCTTGTCGCGCTTCATGGCGGCCAGCATCTCATCGGCCGGCTCCGACCAGTCAAGCGCCGGCAGCCCGAGCCCGTCCAAAAGCTCGTCCTGGGCATCCACCAGCTCGGCCGACGTGCCCACCACATCCACGCCGAGGCGCGCCGCGAAGCGCATCCCCTCGGCCACCGCAGCCCCGTGGGAGAACGTCCCATAGCCCGCGAGCGCTTCCACCGCATGCCCCAGGGTGTGCCCGTAGTTCAGGCACTCGCGCACCCCGCGGCTCTCCGTCTTGTCCTCGGCCACAATGTTGGCCTTGAACACCACCGACCGCGCGATGGCCTCGGTGACCACCACCGGATCGCGCGTCTCCAGGGCGGCGGCGTGATCCATCATCCAGAAGAAGAACTCGTCGGAATCGATCACCGACGCCTTGGCGATCTCGGCGCAGCCGCAGGCCCATTCGCGGTCGTCCAGCGTGGCGAGCACCGCCGTGGAGGCGCACACGTAGGCCGGCTGCTTGAACGTGCCCACGAGGTTCTTCCCCTCGGGAAGGTTCACGCCGGTCTTGCCGCCGACCGAGGAATCCACCATGGCCAGAAGCGAAGTGGGCACCTGCACAAACGGGATGCCCCGCATGTAGGTAGAAGCGACGAACCCGGCCAAGTCGCCCACGACGCCGCCGCCGAGGGCCACCACGGCGCAGTCGCGCGTGAGCCCAAGCGATGCCATGGCCGACCAGATCTCCCCGGCCACCGCGAGCGACTTCGAGTCCTCCCCCGCGGGCACGACGATATCGCTCACGCGGAAGCCCGCCGCCTTCAGCGACGACTTGGCCTCTTCCAGATACAGCGGCCCCACGTTGGAATCGGTGAGGACGAGCAGGTGCGGCGCCCGTCCCACGCCATCGAGCCGCCGCACCGACTCGCCGAGGCCGGCGAGCACCGTGGCTCCGATACGCACGTCGTAGGGCGCCTCGCCGGGGATGTTGACCACTATCTTTGTTGCGGGCACAGGATTCCCTCCTTTTCCAAAATGCGCTGCACTTCCCGCGCGATGGCCGGCACCGATTTGCCAGCGGTGCTCACGCGCACGTCGGCCACCGCCTCGTACAGCGGCAGGCGCTCCTCGCAGCGGGCCCGGGCCGCTTCCAGGTTCTGGAACAAGGGCCGGGTGGACGTATCGCTGATGCGGCTGGCGGCCTCGTCGGCGGTCACTTCCAGATACACCACGAAGCCGGCCTCGCGGAAGACGTCGTGGTTGGCCGGCGTGACCACCACGCCGCCGCCGCAGGAGATGAGCAAAGGGTCGGGCTTAGCGCCCAGCTCGCGCAGCACGTCCGTCTCGATGGCGCGGAATCCCTCCTCCCCGCCCTCGGCGAAGATCTCCTTCACCTTCTTGCCCTCGCGGCGCTCGATGTAGGTATCCATGTCCACCGAGGCCACGCCGCACGTGCGGGCGAGGCGCCGGGCCACCGACGTCTTGCCGGCGCCCATGAACCCGACGAAAAAGACCGGGCGAGTCAGCTCCATGCGTTCCGTCATCTTAGCGCCCCATGGTGCGCAGCCGCGCCTTGTAGGCCTTGATGTTCGCCTTGATGTCGGCCATGCAGGTGTCTCCGAAAGCCTCCAAGTAGGCATTCGCCAGCGCGAAGGCCACCTCGCCCTCGGCCACCACGGCCGCCGCCGGCACCGCGCACACGTCCGAGCGCTCCTTCGACGCCTCCTCTACGCAGAGCGTGTCCAGATTCACCGTTTCCAGCGGCGTCATGAGCGTCGGGATGGGCTTCATGGCCGCCGTGATCACGAGCGGCATTCCCGTGGTCATGCCGCCCTCCAGACCGCCGGCGTTGTTCGACGCGCGGCGGAACTCGCCGTCGGCGAGCACGATGGGGTCGTGTACAAGCGACCCGGGACGCGCGGCCGCCTGAAACCCGAGGCCGAATTCCACGCCCTTGATGGCGGGGATGGAAAAGAGCGCCGCGCCCAGCCGCGAGGTGAGCCGATCGGTGCCCGTGGCGTAGGTGCCGAGCCCCGGCGCAAGCCCGCAGACCACGATGCGGAAGGTGCCGCCCAGGCTCTCGCCGTCGGACTTCGCGCGGTCGATGGCCTTCTTCATGGCGATGGTCGCCTTCGCGTCCGGGCAGCGCATCTCCGACAGCTCGATGTCGAGCGGCTTGTGCTCGGCGGCGTCGGCCATCGTCTCCTCGGGCATGGCCGCGTCCCCCACCGACACCACGTACGACATCACTTCCACGCCGAGCGCCGCCAGAAACTCGCGCGCCACGCCGGCCGCGGCCACCCGGGCCGCTGTCTCCCGGGCGCTCGCGCGCTCCAGGATGTTGCGGCAGTCATCGGTGTTCGTGCGCAGGGCGCCCACCAGGTCGGCATGCCCCGGCCGCGGCGTCACCTCGCGCACCAGATCGCGCGGCGCCTCGCCGAAGGCGGCCATACGGCCGGTCCAGTTCTCCCAATCGCGGTTGGCCACCTCAAGCGCAATGGGACTGCCGATAGTGCGACCGAAGCGGATGCCGCTCGTGACGCGCACCGTGTCCTTCTCGATGGCCATGCGGCCGCCGCGCCCGTAGCCGGCCTGGCGGCGGGCCAGATCGGAGTTGATGTGATCGACGGACACGGGCAGGCCGGCCGGCACGCCCGTCACGATGGCTGTAAGATTCGGCCCGTGACTTTCTCCGGCAGTGATGTATTCCATAGACGCAGCTTTCTCGCAGGGCGCGCCGACAGAGGGCACCCGAGACAGATCGGCACCCATTGTAGCGCACGAAGAGGCACCCGACCGTTTCGGGACGGTAAAGTGCGGGCGGAAGCAGCCCCTGAGCCCTCTTAGAACTCGGCGTTGCCCACCGTGCGCGGGTGCGGGATGACATCGCGGATGTTGCTCACGCCCGTGAGGTACATCACCAAGCGCTCGAACCCAAGCCCGAAGCCCGCGTGCTGGCAGGTGCCGAAACGGCGCAGATCCAGGTAGGCGCGGTACTGCTCGGCATCCATGTCCAGCTCGGCGATGCGCCGCTCGAGCACTTCCAGGCGCTCCTCGCGCTGGGAGCCGCCCACGATTTCTCCGATGCCCGGCACGAGGCAGTCCATGGCGGCCACGGTGCGCCCGTCGTCGTTGAGCCGCATGTAGAAGGCCTTGATGTCCTTCGGGTAATCGATCACGAACGTCGGGCGGCCGAAGTGCTCCTCGGTGAGGAACCGCTCGTGTTCGGTCTGCAGGTCGATGCCCCACTCGACCGGGTACTCGAAGGCGCGCCCGGCCGCCTGGGCCGCACGCAGGATGTCGATGGCCTCGGTGTAGGTGACGCGCGCGAAGTCGGAGGACGCCACATGGTTCAACCGCTCCAGCAGCCCCTTGTCGACGAACTTGTTCAACATGGCCAGCTCGTCGGGGCAGCGTTCCATCACGTCGCGGATGACGTACTTGAGCATGCTCTCGGCCAGCTCCATATCGTCCTCAAGGTCGGCGAAGGCAATCTCGGGCTCCACCATCCAGAACTCGGCGGCATGGCGCGCCGTGTTGGAATTCTCCGCGCGGAACGTGGGGCCGAACGTGTACACGTCCCCGAAGGCCATGGCGAAGTTCTCGGCGTTCAGCTGGCCGGACACGGTGAGCGAGGCGGGCTTGCCGAAGAAGTCGGCGCTCCAATCCACCTCGCCGGCCACAAGCGCGCCGTCCGAGGCCGCGGCAGCCTCCTCGCTCACGAGCGGCACCTGGGCCGGGTCGATGGTGGTCACGCGGAACATCTCGCCGGCCCCTTCGCAGTCGCTCGCCGTAATGATGGGCGTGTGCACGTAGACGAACCCGCGGTCTTGGAAGAAGCGGTGGATGGAGGCGGCGGCCACCGAGCGGATGCGGAACACGGCGCGGAACAGGTTCGTGCGCGGCCGCAGATGCTGCTGGGTGCGCAAGAACTCCGGCGTGGCGCGCTTCTTCTGTAGCGGGTAGTCGGGAGCCGAGGCGCCCTCGACGCGGATGGATTCGGCGGCGAGCTCGAAGGGCTGCGGGGCGTCGGGCGTGAGCTTCAGCACGCCTTCGCACACGAGAGCCGCCGACACGTTCTGGTGCGCAATCTCGTCGTAGTTCGCGAGAGTCGCGCGGTCCATGACCACCTGCAGGTCCTTGAAGCAGCTGCCGTCGTTCAACGTGACGAAGCCGAAGTTCTTCATATCGCGAACCGATTTGACCCAACCGGCAACGGTGACGGTCTTTCCGCCAAAAGCGGCGGCATCGGCGTAGAGCTGAGCGATCTTAGTGCGGTTCATAGGGGCGCGACCTTTCGAACGAGAGAGGTTTTTCCGTTGCCCGCTATGATAGCAGCACACCGCCGCGCCGCCTATGGGGTCAAAAGCATCTCGGCTGCCGAATCCCAACGCGCCCGGGGTGTCTTAAGCGAGGTTGAACCCGGCGGCGTCGGCCATAAGGGCGAACAGCTCGTCCTCGGGAATGTCGAGGGCCGCCTCGCCGGTGATGTCGCGCAGGATGCCCACCGTGACCACGGCCTGGCCGACGAGCATGCCGGCACCGTCGAGGAACGTACATCCTGCCGCCCGGGCCGCCCGGGCCAGCGCCGTCTCGCCATGGCCGTACACCACGTCGAACACCGTCTGGTCCGCGCTCAGAAGCGTCGTGTCGAAGGGGGCCGGGTCGCCCGCCTTCATGCCGAGCGGCGTGGCGTCGATGATGATGTCCGCGCCCGCGATGGCCTGCCGCGACGTGGCGTAGCTGCCGAACTTGAAGCCCACCTGCTTGTACACCTCGGAAAAGCTCAGGTGCCCTTCTTTGAAGGCGGGCATGTCCACCACCCGTCCGACCATCGCCCCCAGCTCGTCGGCGTAGGCGCGCATGACGTTGCGGGCCTTGGCCTTGTCGCGACCGATGAGGATCACCTCATCCGGCCCCGCCTGGGCCACAGCATGCAAGATGGAAAGGGAGGTCGGCCCCGTGCCGCAGACGACGACGGACGCGCCGCGAAAATCGACGCCGGCCCGTTCCAAATAGGCCACGCAGCCCTGGCCGTCGGTGTTGTAGGCGATAAGGGCCCCGTCCTTGTTCACGAGCACGTTGGCCCCGTGGGCGAGCGTGGCCGAGGCGGCCCGCACATCGGCGGCAGCGAACGCCTCGGGTTTATAGGGCGTGGTGATGTTGATGGAAAGGAAGTCGCGAGCCGCAAGGAACGTCTCGGCCTCGGGCACCGTCGGCACATCCATGAGACCGTAATGCCAGGGCAGCCCCGCCTTCTCATAGACGGCGTTGTACATGACCGGCGATTTCGAATGGCTCACCGGGTGCCCCAGCACATACAGCTTCTCGCTCACAGCGATTCCCTTCCCGCTTCGCGCGAGGCCCCTTCGACCCCGCGCTGCGCGCCCTGCCCGAAGCGGCGAGGGGCGCTTCCTTGTCCGCGGCGCGCCGCGGGACGGCTCGCCTCGCATTCCGCGATATTGATCGCCGGCTCCGGCTTGCGATCTCCCAAAATAGCCCGCTCGACGTTGCGCAGCAGCAACGTGTGGGGCAGATCCTGCTCGACCAGCGGCTGCAGCATATAGGCCTTCATGCCCGTCAGATGGGCTCCCAGCACATCGGTCGCCAGCTGATCGCCAACGACGACCGTGTCGGCGGCGGCTCCCCCAATCTTGCGCCGGGCCGCGAGAAACGCCGGCGGCAGCGGCTTTAAGGCCTTGGCCACGATGGGCAGCTCCAGCTCGCCGGCGAACCGGTACACATCGGCATGCCAGTTGTTCGAGAGCAAACAGAAGCTCACCCCGGCCTCCCGCGCCCGGCCGAGCCACATCCCCACATCGCGCGGCACGCATCCCGTGTCCCGGGCGCGCACGGTGTTGTCAATGTCGAGCAGCACATGGGAAAGCCCGCACCCGAGCAAATCGCGCTCGATATCGATGGCGCTGATGCGCGAGAAATAGCGATCGGGGGTGAGAAGCGCCATGGGTCGCACCTGAAGACCAAAAGGGCGCCCTTAGGCGGCCGCGCCCTCGCCGGCGGCAGCGTCGCCCGACCCGTCGGCGCCACCAGCGTTGGAATTATCGGCGATGGCCTGCTGATGCTCCTCGTAGGTCTTGCTGAACGCCGCCTGCATGTTGCCGTCGGCGTCGGGATAGAAGTAGAAGAACATGTCCTCAGTCTGGGTCGGCTCGCAAACGGCGGTGAGGCTCTCAATGCCCGGCGAGCAGATGGGCGTCGGCGGCAGGCCCGCATTCGCGTAGGTGCTGTAGGGCGTCTCGGCGTGCACCTCCTCGGCCGTGGGCTCGCGGCCCACCTCGTAAGCCGTGGTGGCGTCGGATTCCAGGTAGGGCCTATCGGAGGCGAGGCGGTTGTAGAAGACGCCGGCCACGTGATCGCGCACCTCCTGGTCGCCGGTGGACTCTTTGGCGACGATAGAGGCCAGGTTCACCGCCTGGTACAGCGTCAGCCCCTGGCTCGCCGGGTAGCTGTTGGCGAAGTCGCCGAAGATGCTGGCAGTCTCGGTGCCGAACTGGTCGAGCATCATGCGCACGACGGCCTCGGCATCCATGTCCTCGGTCACGGCGTAGGTCTTGGGAAACAGGAAACCCTCCAGCGAGTTCTCGCCGGCGCTTTCCAAAAACGCATAGTCGGCAACGTAGGCGCTCGCGTTCTCGGAAGCGGCGAGGAAGGCCTCGGCGGTGATGCGGCCGCCCGTGGCGCTCGCCACCAGCTCAGACAGCTCCGCGCGGGTGATGTCCTCGGGCACGGCGAGCGTGTCGCCCACCTGGGCGGGACCGGCCATGATGGCGCGCACCAGCTCCTCGGGGGTGCTGCCGCCCTGGAAGGTGTAGGTGCCGGGGATAAGCGCCGAGGAGGCCTCCAGGCGCGTGACCTCGTCGGTGAACTCCCGCGAGCTGCCGATGAGGCGCGCGGCCACGAGCGCGTCGCCGATGGAGGAGGCCGTCTCCCCCTCGGTGATGGTCACCTCTGCCGACTGGCCCGGCGCCAGCAGTTCCACTTGCGAGCCAACGCAGCCGCGGAAGGCAAAGAAGCACACAGCGGCGATGACGACGACGGCCACAACGCCTAAGCAGATGAACGGCACCGGCGACCTCTTCGGCATGATGGCACTCGTGTCGTAGGTGCGGAACTCCCGATCCCCCTTGGCAT
>OLRF01002200.1_pt1 | contig 17666 bp, 14 predicted proteins | sample 1672061 | NCBI WGS metagenome assembly OLRF01 (sample SAMEA3136641, study PRJEB25190) | human gut metagenome | reverse complement strand
GCGAGGCGCTTCATGGAAGGCACGTCCAAAGAGGCCGTCGGCTCGTCCAGCACGAACACCGTCGGCTCCATGGCGAAGGCCGAGGCGATGGCCACCGCCTGCTTCTGGCCGCCGGAAAGCTCCTCGATGCCGCGATCGAGCAAATCGGCGATCCCCAAGGCCCGGGCCGCCTCGTGCACCCGGGCCACAATCTCGTCGCGGGGAAGGCCCAGGTTCTCGCAGCCGAAGGCGATCTCGGAGGCCACGTCCAGGTTCACGAACTGGCTGCGGGGGTTCTGGAACACCGAGCCCACGCGCACGCCCAGCTCGTCGGGAGTCCAAGCGGCCACCTCCGTTCCCTCCACCATCACGCAACCGGCTACCTCGCCAGCATAGACATGGGGCACCAAGCCGTTGATGAGGCGCGTGAGCGTGGTCTTGCCGCAGCCGGAGGCGCCGGTGACCACCACGCACTGGCCCTGCGGAATCTCGAGGGAGACCCCGCGCAGCACCGGCCGCTCCGCGCCGGGATAGGTGTAGGACACATCCTCGAGGACGATGGCGGCCGCTGGGGCCGACGGGGGCGCGGCGCTCATGGGAGCACCTCCCCCGCCACCGCCGCCGCGACCAGCACCAGAGCCGCGGCCAGCACCACGACGTCCAGCGCTCCGATGCGCAGCTCATGATAGGAGCCGCGCCGGCGCGTCGTTTCCACGCCGCGGGCCATGACGGCGTCCCCCAGCTCGTCGGCCACGATGGACACGCGGTGCAGGTAGGGCACCATGAAGTTCTCCAGCAGCCCCGCCGGATGGCGCAGGATGGCCGCCGGCGTCAGGCGAAGACCCCGGGTGAGCATGGCCTCACGCACGGCCTTCGCCTCCCGGGCGATGGTCGGAAAGAAGCGCATACCCACGCACACCGCCACGGTCATGCGCCCCGAGAGCCCGAAGGACTGCAGAGCGCAGGCCAGCTCGCCCAAATAGGTCGTGGAAATGAGCGCGGCCGCGAACATAGCCGTGGGAAATAGCCGCGCGAGCATGACCAAGCACGAGCCCGTGGGCATGAAGAAGGGGCCGCCCAGGATGCAGGCCAGCGCGATGAGCGATAAAGCGGCGTAGGCGCTAAGCCACGCGCAGGCCAAACGCCCGCGGCGGCACCACAGCATGAGCGCCGCATCGCCGGCCACGGCCGCCAGTTCGATGGCCTTCGCGCCGGATGCGAACACGGCCACGTTAAGCAACACGAGCACCCCCAGCGCCACCCGCGGGTCCACACGGCGACGGTCGCGCTCGGGCGCCGCCATCATCAGGCCGCCCGACGCCCCGCGAGCCGAAACGCCCTCGCGCACCCGAGACACCGGCGCCGGCCGCGACGCCTTCCGGGGCTCGGGCATGGCGCCCTCGATTCCGTCCATCGTGCCTTCCACGTATGCGCACCTTTCCGCTTAAGGCGGCGCTCCCGTCCCCTTTCCGTCGCGTCGCCGTTCTCTTCTTGAAAGTTTCAGTCGGCTAATTTACCCTACGTTAAGGTCTTCGTGTTAAGTAAGGCTAACTTATGGACGAATTGGAAAGAACTCTGGACGGATTGGAAAACGGCAGGCGAAATCATGGGCGCGAGCGCGTTGGCGAACATAGACAAGGGACTCCACCATTTGTTCCTCTCCCAAATTGAGACGCTGGGGATGGAGCCGGTGGCCCGGCGCAGCGGCATCGTGTCGCAGCTGGCGCCGGAGCGCGGCCACGGCAGCGCCTGGATGGCCGGCATCGGCCCCGATTGCCTGATGACCGTGCTCGATCTCGAGGTGGAAGACGCCGTGAACCTCACGAGCTGCGGACCCGGCTACTTCTGTCTGGGCATCATGTCGCCGAGCAGCCTGGAGACCATGCCGCGGCCCGTCAGCGCCCCCGGCCCCACGGGGCTCGTCATGTACTGCCAGGATGCAGGCTCCTACGCCTACCGGCTGAAGCCGCGCACCCCCTATGTGTCCCGCTCGCTGTGCTTCACGCCGCGTTTCTGGGAACAGCTCGCCTTCGGCCGCCGCCCCGATGGCGACGCCCTGCTGGAGCGCATCGCCACGACGCCCCAGGTCCTGAACGCGCCCCACGTGGGCGCCATGCTGCAGCGCCTCGACGCCCGAACGGCCGACGCCGCGGCGACCGAGCTGCACCTGACGGCCCTTGCGGCCGAGGCCGTCGCCTGCCTCATGGACACCGCCGAAGCCGAAGAGCAAGCCGAAGCCGCCCAGGGCAGCAGCGAGGCGGCCTGTCTGGCCCGCGACGCCCACGCGCTGCTGGAGCGCCATCTGGACACGCCGCTCACGCTGGAGTCCATCGCCCGCGAACTGTGCGTGAGCCGCTCGCGTCTGGCGGCCACCTACAAGGCCGAGCGCGGGCGCGGCGTGGCCGAGGAGCTGCGGGACCTGCGGATGGAGCGCGCCCGCGAGCTTCTGGCCGGCACGGATCTCCCCTTGTCCGAGGTGGGCCGCGCCGTGGGCTATCCGCGCCCGAGCACCTTCGCCACCGCCTTCTCCCGCGAGGTCGGCTGCTCCCCCGCCGCCTGGCGCAAGCAGCACCGCCTCTGAGGCCGCCCTGCTCCGGGATCCCGTCGTGCCCCCATAAAAGGGAAGGAGCCCCGAGAGGCTCCTTCTTGTCGCATCTGTCGCTGCCAGGCCTGCTTGGCGCGGGCTCGGCTGTACTTCGCCGAGCCGTGGGCGCCGTGGCCGCAGGCGAACCCGTTGTAGCGCGGCTTGGCCGCCAGCGTCGCCTCCTCGGACGACTGCCGCCACACCACCTCGTCCTTCGCCTTTTTCGGCTGCACGGGCACCGCCTTCTTGCGCTTCTTCGACATATCCTCTCACCTCCTTCATACTCAACTTATTAGTATCCCACATACTTGGTAAAGACAGCGAGAGGCCCTGTCACGTTCCAGATTCGCCCGCCTTTGGCCCAAGCGTACTTCGATACGCGCCGTGGCCAAAACAAGGGCGAAGATGGAATGCGACAGGGCCTCGCAGCGTCGGCTCCTTCGCCTGTCCGTCAGGACGGGCGAAACTGACTAGAACTTGCGGAACTTGTCGGCCGGGGTGAAGCAGATGGGGCACTTCTCGAAATCGTCGCCCTTGTGGATGTAGCCGCAGATGGGGCACAGGTAGTAGGCCTCGTCGGTGGGAGCGTCGATGTTGTTGTAGGCGTCCATGTACAGCTCGGCGTGCACGGCCTCGGCGAGCTTGGCGCGGGTGAACACGAACTCGGCCTTCTTGTTGCCCTCCTCCTGAGCGACCTTGATGAAGCTCGGGTACATGTCGGAGGTCTCGTAGATCTCGCCCAGGGCGCCGGCGATGAGGTTCAGGTCGGTAGCGATGCCCTCGGCCTCGGGAGCGGCGGGGCGCTCGTAGCCCGGCTCGATCTCGGCGATCACGCCGGCCTCAAGGCCGATGTGGATCTGCTCGGCGGCGCTGGTGGCCTCGAACAGGCGGGCGATCTGGTCGAAACCCTGCTCCTTGGCGGCAGCGGCGCAGGCGGCGTACTTGGCGGACGCGCCGGTCTCGCCGCACACGGCAGCCTTCAGGTTCTCAAGCGTGGTGCCCACCTCGGTGATGGACTCGGGAACCACGTCGAAATTGCTGGAGTTCTCAGCGGTAGGGATAACGTCACGCAGGTTCATGGAATCTTCCTTTCTTAAGCATCGACGACATCGTCTCAATGTCTGGGTCATTATAGTACGGCGCTCCCGCCCCGCGCATCGAGAAAACAGGATGTAACAATTTCCGAACTTTTCCCCACAGATTGGTTCATACTGTGTTCGATCGCACAAGAGAAAGGATGTTACGTGGAACGCGAAGTGGCTTGGAAGAAGTACGACGAGGCGTCGCTGGACGAGCTTGAGGCGCTGGCCGTCGACTACATCGATTTCATCTCCGAGAACAAGACCGAGCGCGAGTGCGCGGCGGCCGCCATCGCCGCTGCTGAGGACGCCGGCTACGATTCGCTGGCTGATTGCATCGCCGCCGGCACGGCGATGGGCCCGGGCAGCAAGCTGTGGGCCTGCGCCCAGGGCAAGGCCGTCATTCTCGTACATGTGGGGGCCGCACCGATCTCCGAGGGCATGAACATCCTGGGCGCGCACATCGACTCGCCGCGCCTCGACATCAAGCAGAACCCGCTGTACGAGACGAGCGATTTCGCGCTGCTTGACACCCATTACTACGGCGGCATCAAGAACTACCAGTGGACGGCGCTGCCGCTAGCGCTTCACGGCGTCGTGGCCAAAACCGACGGCGAGGTGGTGGAGGTGAACATCGGCGACGACCCGGCTGACGCGGTGTTCTGCGTGACCGACCTGCTTCCCCACTTGGGTTCCCAGCAGATGGATAAGAAGGGCTCGAAGGTCGTGGAAGGCGAGGACTTGGACGTGCTCGTGGGCAACCGGCCGCTCTTGAGCACCGCCGACTCCTCCGACTCCAAGGAAGCCGAGAGCACCGAAACTCCCAAAGATCCGGTGAAGGCCCACGTGCTGGCGCTTCTGGCCGACAAGTACGGCATCAGCGAGGAGGACTTCCTTTCCGCCGAGCTGGAAGCGGTGCCGGCCGGCCGCGCCCGCGACCTCGGATTCGACCGCTCCATGGTCATCGGCTACGGCCAGGATGATCGCGTCTGCGCCTACACCTCGCTCGTGGCCCAGCTGGCCTTGGGCGACGACGTGCCCGCCCGCACCGCCGTCTGCGTGCTCGTGGACAAGGAGGAGATCGGCAGCGTGGGCGCCTCGGGCATGGCCTCGATGTTCTTCGAGAACACCATCGCCGAGATCATGGCGCTTGCCGGCGAGAGCAGCCCGCTTCGCCTGCGCCGCGCCCTCACCCGCTCGCGTATGCTGTCCTCAGACGTGTCCGCCGGCTTCGATCCGGCCTACGCGAGCGTCTTCGAAGCGAAGAACTCCGCCTACCTGGGGCGCGGCCTCGTGTTCAACAAGTACACCGGCTCCCGCGGCAAGAGCGGATCGAACGACGCCTCGGCCGAGTACGTCGCGCTGGTGCGCCGCATCATGGACGACGCGCACGTGAGCTTCCAGACCGCCGAGCTCGGCCGCGTGGACGCTGGCGGCGGCGGAACCATCGCCTACATCCCCGCGAAGTACGGCATGGACGTCATCGACTCCGGCGTGCCCGTGCTTTCGATGCACTCCCCCTGGGAAGTCACCAGCAAAGCCGACATCTACGAAGCCCGCCGCGGCTACGAAGCCTTCCTGCGCGCGGAGGGCTAGCGAGGAAGCCGGATCCCCCGCGACAATCGGCGGCCATTTGCAGAGCGGTTTTTTCGAGTTGTTAGAGTTCGGGACGAACGCTCGAAAGAATCGGCTGCAGAGGATCGTACAGCGACCTGGGATTTCGCCGTCGCTTTCCCTGAATCAAGCGGCAAGGGGCCCTTTCCTGCCTCCCATAACTCTAACAGGTCGAAATTCTTGCATAAAAAGGGGCGGCTCTTTATCCCGGAGCCGCCCCTTGGTTTTGTAAATCACTGCCTAGTCGGCGACGATGACCGTGCCCGTCTCGCCGCGCAGGCCGGCGGCGGCGCACTCGAGCGAGGTGATGAGCGCCTTGCCCTCGGGGAACTTCTCCACGTACTCGATGCAGGCCTCGACCTTCGGGAGCATCGAGCCGGGGGCGAACTGGCCCTGGGCGATGTACTCGCGGGCCTGGGACACGGTCATCTCGGAGATCTGCTCCTGCTCGGGCGTGTTGAAGTTGATGCACACCTTCTCCACGGCGGTCAGGATGATCAGCATGTCGGCGCCGAGCTCGGCGGCCATGAGGGCGCTGGAGCGGTCCTTGTCGATGACCGCGGGGGTGCCCACGTAGCCGTTCTCGGTCTCGAAGACCGGCACCCCGCCGCCGCCGGTGGACACGACCACGTAGCCGTCCTCCACCAGGTCGCGCACGGCGTCGAACTCCACGATGCGCTTGGGGATCGGGGAGGCGACCACCTGGCGCCAGCCGCGGCCGGCGTCCTCCTTGACGGTGATGCCCATGGCCTCGGCCTTGGCCTTGGCGGTCTCCTCGTCCATGAACGCGCCCACGGGCTTGGTGGGGTTCTGGAACGCGGGGTCGTCCTCGTCGACGACGGTCTGGGTCACGATGCAGGCCGTCGAGCGCATGATGCCGCGGGACTTCAGGTCGTTCAGGATGGCCTGGGACAGCTGGTAGCCGATGTAGCCCTGGGACATGGCGCCGGCCTCGGGGAAGGGCATGTCCGGGGTCTTGTCGTCGTTGGCCGCCGCGTAGGCGAAGGCGTTGTTGATCATGCCGACCTGGGGGCCGTTGCCGTGGGAGACGACGACGTTGGTGCCGTCCTCGATCATGTCCACGATGTGCTTGGCGGTGTTCCGCACGAGCTCGAGCTGCTCCTGCGGGGTGTTGCCGAGGGCGTTGCCGCCCAGGGCGATGACAGCGGTCTTGCCGTTGCCCTTTTCATATGGCATAGAATTCTCCTTACCTGTTGGCCTCATCATGAGAAGTACGCAGGATGGTTCGGCACAAAAGCCATCCTGCGTACTTACTTTATTGAGCGCCACGTAGGCGCAAAAGATAAGATTGGGTTTATTTTTACCGCAACTACCCCTAATCCGCCCTAAACCAGCGGCCCTGGAAGTCATTCTCCAATCGCGGGTTAACCTCACTTGGAGGGAGGCGGTTTCAGTCGCCCTTCTAGTCAAAGCAACCACGCCGGCATCGGCTCAGTAAGATTAGAGGGCCTCTCGGATGATGGGCATCGACATACAGCGGGCGCCTCCACGGCCGCGCGACAGCTCCGCTCCCTCGAAGGTGCGCACTTCGATACCTGCCTTATCGAGCAAATCGAGGGTTATTTTGTTGCGATCGTAGCAGACCACCAATCCTGGAGCCAACGTGAGCACGTTCCCGCCGAGATTCCACATCTCCCAAAAGCCCTGGATCTCATCTCCGTTGCCTACGGGAATAAGCCGTACCGAGGACTCACCAAGCGCATCGGCGAGCACCTTGCTCCAGTCGGAGCCGACGGGCTGCGTCCTGACGCCATCGGAAGCGGGGGTCAGCTTGTACACGTTCACATTGCCGCTCAGGAAGGGGTTGAACAGGAACGCGTCCCGATCGACCATGGTCAACATTCCATCGAGATGCATGGCATTGCGGCCGCGCTCCATCTCGAAGGCATAGACGGCCTCGAAACCTTTCTTGAACAGATTTGCGGCAACGAACTCGATGGCGCCGGGCTGGGTGCGCTCTGTGCAGCCGATGCAGACAACCTTATCGGAGAGGATGAGCACATCTCCGCCTTCCTCGGCCCTGATCTGCTATCGGAATTTGCGGACGCTCCATAGGAAACGTAGCAAGCGGAGATGATCAAAGGAGAACCTCAGAATCATCTCCGCTTTTTGAAAGACTCTTGTGACTGCAAACTTTAGGAATTATATGAAGTGCTGAGGGATCAAGTGCTGCATAGCTTTAGTCAACAATCACGTTTTCGGTAGTATAAGATGCCTGCGCATACCGCTGGGCATTGGCGAACTGCGAAGTCGCAAGGCCATACAAGATCGCAGCCTGCTCCTTATCGCCCTTCGCTCCGGCGCAATCGGCCATGGTTGTGTAATTGCATCCCGTGTGCACTGCCTCGGCGGCCTTGTTGTAGCACTCCAACGCGTCGGCATCTTCGGTATCGCTCTTGTACAATTCGGCGCCAGCGTTTCTCACTGCAATACGGGCATCGGTTTCCGCGCTCTTATTGGTGGCCTGCATGCCCTCTCCAAGAGTGAGCTTGTAGTAGTTGGCCGTACCGAACGGGACATCGGAGCGGAATTTCTCATCATGGCCCCTCAAGACGAACATCTCAAGATCGGTCGCGTCGAAAATCGTCCTGAAGATGGTCTTGAACTCCAGATCATCTCCTTCTGGGGAATGGAACTGATAGAAGCCGCCGAAATCCCAATTCTCCTCGCTCCATTTGCCCTCGTCGTAGTAGCGAATGCTTCCGAGTGCATCCGCGATGGTGCGCGGGGTAACAGAGCCCTTGTTGTCCAGCAGGATCCTCTCTACCGTGCTAGCCCTGGGCACGCTGTCCGGATACGCCTCGTACGAATCGTTCATCCACGACTCGTCCAGGAAATGATTTGCCGTAATAAGGTAATCCTCCTCGCCATGATCGCCGGCCTTACGGACTACATAGGCAGTGTCTTTTTGCTCTACAACATAAGCATTCCCGTTATTATCAGAAATGTTAATGTTGCCGGTATGGATCCACTCAGTTTCCGTAAGCATTTTGACCGCTTCATCTGCTGTAGCGCACTTTGTAGCTGTATACCAGTAAGCGAACAGGGTATCGAGGAACGTGCCTTCCCTATCAATCACCTCGGCACCCTCGCTCGGTGCCGCGTGGGGCCCTCCGGCATAGGTAATAATGAGGCCCTCAGAGTTCATGAATGCATTGCCCTGCATTCCGCCAGATGCCATAACCGCATAGCCATCATCCGGATAAGAAATCATATCCGAGAACATTGCAGCAGGCGTTGCGCTGATTGCATCAAGATTGGCGCCTCCAAGATGACGGCCGTCCAGGGTCATGTTTCCCCAAGCCGATACGGTCATGCACGTTTTTGAGCGCTCCGGATCATAATGCATCATCAAATCGTAGTTAAGGACAGAGGAACCCATAATTGCAACAATCGCATCTTCCTTTGAGATTCCTGCCCCATCAGCCACCCCTGACAAGAAGTCAAACACAGATGGCTCATCCGCTTCGTAGTGCTTCAGGATCTTACCCATGGCTTCGTTATATGCGGCATCGTCTGCCTCCGTATAAATCATGGCCATTACAGATGCCCAGTTATTCTCTAACTGCACTTTCTGCTGTAATCCGTACTGCCTTCCCATATCAAACCAGGAGCCGTTTACATAGACAACTTCCTGCGTGTTCCCTGCGTTGACGGTTGCATCGAACACCCCATCGAACTCTTCGGCGCCGGAAGCTACCGCTACATCCGTCGATGCATTGTCCGGCGTTCCGCTAGGCGCATTGTCCGATGCTCCGCCCGTCGTGCTCTCTGCGGAACAGCCCGCAAATGCCAGCAGACTTAAACATAAGCTGGCGCAAAACAATACACGAGCTACTTTTCTTCTCATAATCTAGCCCTTTCTTTTCTTCCAAGAGCCCTACATTGCCGGCAACTTGATGGCTGGCGCAAAATGCCCTACTTTGCCGACCCTGGGGCGTCGGAGGACTTTGAAGCCTCATATGGGCGACGCGCTTAGGCCTTGGGCTCCTGTTGGGTGATGCAGTGGATGTTGCCGCCGCCGAAGACCACCTGGTCGGACTGGACGCCCACGCACTTGTAGACGCCCTCGCCCCACACCTCGTCGTAGATCTGCTGCAGAGTGTCCACGGCCAGCGGATCGTTCTCGTCGCCGTACTGGGGCACGATGACGCCGCCGTTGGTCACCAGGTAGTTCATGTAGGAGGCGATGAGCGGCTCGTCAGCCACGCGCGGCTCGGCGTTCTCGTCCATGTCGATGGTGTCGCAGGAGGCCTGGTCCATGTACAGGGGCTTCGCCGGCATGGGCAGCTTGTACACCTTCAGCGCACGGCCCTTCGCGTCGGTGGCGTTGCTCAAGGTCTCGTAGGCCTCATGGCACTGGCGGTAGAAGGGGTAGTCCTCATCGTCGGTCCAGATGCAGACCATCACGCCCGGGGCGATGAAGGTGGCCACGTCGTCGATATGGCCGTTGGTCTCCTCGGGGTCGATGCCCTCCTTGACCCAGATGACCTTCTCCACGCCCAGGTACGCCTTCAGGTGCTCGTCCATGTAGGCGCGCAGCTCCTCGCTCCAGGGCTCGAAGCGCTTGGCGTAGACGGGCCAGATGGTGTCCTCCTCGACCTCCTCGGCGAGCACGGCCGAGGCGGTGCGGCCCGGGGAGAGCAGGCACTGCTCGGTGACCACGAGGGTGCCCTCGCCGTCCACGGTGATGGAGCCGCCCTCCAGGATCATGTCATCGGGACGATAGCGGCGGCAGTGCGACAGCTCGGCCATCTTGCAGGCGATCTGGTCGTCGGCCTTCCACGGGAAGTACAGGCCGTCGATGAAGCCGCCGTAGGCGTTGAAGTGCCAGTCGCAGGCGCGCTTGTCGCCCTTGCCGTCGATGACGTAGGTGGCGCCGGTGTCGCGGAACCAGGCGTCATCGGTGGTCATTTCGATGACGGTCACGTTCTCGTCGTCCTCGAAAACGGCCTTGCAGTTGGCGTAGTCGTCCTCGTTGGCGCACATGACGACAGGCGTGAACTCGGCGATGGCTCGGGCGATGGCGGCGTACTGCTTCTGGGCCGGCTTGGCGCCGTGGGCCCAGGTGTCGGTGCGGTGGGGCCAGCCTATCCACACGCGATCCTGCGGAGCGAACTCGGCGGGCATGAAGAAGCCGTCGGCGGCGGGGGTGGAATCAGACTCGTAGATGGTTTTCATGAGGGAATTCCTTTCAAGAGGGGGGGGTACGAGTACAGCAATCTACAAAATCTTCTCGCTCTTGCCGTCGTCGGCGGCAAGAATCTGCTCGACTTGGGCCGGATCAACGGGCTCGAGCGAATCGGGCTCGCCCGCGGCCTCTTCAGCCAAACGCTCGGCGGCCATCGCGGGAGTGAGGCCCTTGAACTCCTCCTTGCGGCCGCGGGCGCTCACAATGCGCACCACCTCGCCCAAAAGGAGGAATACGATGAAGATGGCGATCATCGGCACCTTGTCCGCCACTTCCTCGGCCGAGAACGGCACGAGCGTGGCCACGATGGCCAGTACCAGCTCGATGACCGGGATGGCCAGAATAACCTTCATGGCTGTGCCCTGGAAGGGGAAGCGGTACACGCGGGGACGGTTCGCATCGACCTTGCGCAGTTTGATGAAGGCCGGGAACATGGGAATGTAGGTGAGCAGCAGGAACACCACAGAGGTGGCGAACAGCGTCCAGAACAGCCCGTTGGAGATGGCCTCGTTGGGGATGAGCTGGATGAGCAGTACGGCGGTGGCCACAATGCCGTTCACGACGGCGGCGCCGGTGGGCATGGCGGTCTTCGGGTTCTCATGGGCGAAGACCTTCGGCATGTTCTGGTTCTTCGCCGCATAGTCGGCCACGAAGTTCACGCCGAAGGACCAGCTGGCCATATTCGCGAACAGGGTGATGAGGAACGCCACGGCGATGATGATGAAGATGGGGGAAGCCTCGCCCACCATGGTCATCACGGCCACGAGCATGCCGAAGTCGGGGTCGATCTGGTCGGCCGGGATGGCGGCGCCGATGCCGAAGCCGCAGAACAGGTAGATGGCGCCAATGGCCAGGCCGCCCAGGATGATGGCCTTGGGAATGTCGCGGGCCGGGTTCTGCATGTCCTTGGCGAAGGTGCAGATCACCTCGAAGCCCGTGAAGTTGAAGATGATGATGGACAGGTAGCCGAGCGCAGCGGTGTTGGTCAAGTCGGGCAGGAACGTCTCGGGGGCCATGGATCCGGCGAATCCGTTGGCGCAGGCGTACCAAATGCCGAGCACGCCCACGGACACGGCCACGAGCACCTTCAAAACGGCGCCGCCGTTCAAAATCCACTCGGAATCGGACACCTTCGAGAAGCTCATGAACACGACGATCCACACGAAGGCAATCTCGATGGCCAGGGTCAGCGGCAGGTTCGCCTCGATGTCGGCCCCGAACACCATACCTAAGATGGGCGGGAACAGCGTGGCCAAGCTGGCGATCCACAACGGGAAGTTGATCCAATAGTACCAGCTAATGCGGGCGCCCCACTTGTCGCCGAGGGCGTCGCGCACCCAGTCGTAGATACCGCCCTCGGAGTCGTAGGCGGTGCCGAGCTCGGCCGCTACCATGCCGTAGGGCAAAAGGAAGGTGATGATAAGGAAGATCCACCAGAAGAACTGCTGGTTGCCGATGGCAGCAGCCGGTGCCGCCGCCTCACACACGAACACCACGCAGATCACCGACAGAATAACGGATACGAAGGAGAATTTCTTCTTACCGCTCATAGGGTAACTCCTTAATGGGAAAGAGCGATCGGGGAAGTTGCGCCTTCCCCGATCGCAAATGGTTTACAGACCCTGCTTGCCGAGCTTCGCCATGCACTCGTCGATGGTGGCGCGGTAGTTGGTCGCCTTCTCCGGGTTCGACTCGCTCTGGGGGCACAGAGTGGCGAGGATGGCGCGGATGGAGTGCTTGCGGTTCTCGGCCTCGTCCCAGCACAGGGAGCGCTCCGGGTCGTCCATCACCTCGTCCACGACCTCCTCGCCGCGGTTGGCCGGCAGGCAGTGCATGAACTTGGAGTCGGGGCCGGCCGCGTTCATCAGGTCCCAGGTCACCTGGTACTTGGGATAGAACACGTCCATGTAGCTGGTGCTGGAGACTTCCTCGTCGTAGAGGCCGTACCACACGTCGGTGTACACGAAGTCGGCGCCCTCGATGCAGGAGATGTCGTCGGAGACGGTAATGGTGCCGCCGGAGATCTTGCAGTTCTCCTCGCCGATGGCCATGAGCTCCTTACCGAACACAGCGCGCTCCTCATCGGTGCCTATGAGCAGGGCGCCGTCGGGAATCTGATGGCCCTTGGGTCCGAACTGCACGAAGTCCATGCCCATCTTCGAGCAGATGAACATGAGCGATACGCAGGTCTGGGTGGCATCGCCGATGAAGGCGAACTTGCAGTCCTCGATCTTCTTGCCGGCGGGCAGGTTCTCGATCATGGTCATGAGGTCTCCGAGCTCCTGGGTGGGGTGGTTGTACTCGCTCATGCCGTTGATCACGGGGGCCGCGGAGTACTTCGCCAGGGCCACCACGTCCTTGTGGCGGTCGACGCGGGCCATGAGGATGTCGACGAGGCTTCCCATGACGCGGCCGGAGTCCTCGATGGACTCGTGGCCGCCCAGCTGGATGGAGCCGGGGCCGAAGAACTGCGCGTGGCCGCCCAGGTCGGTCATGGCCGTCTCGAAGGAGATGCGCGTGCGGGTGGACACCTGCTGGAAGATCATGCCCAGCGTCTTGTGCTTCAGCAAGAGCGGGTACTCGCCGCCCTCCTTGATGAGCCCCTTCATGGCGATGGCGAGGTCCACCATGCCGAGCAGCTCCTCCTTGGTGAAGTCGTTGGTGTCGATGTAGTCCTTGACCATGGAAATCCTCCTTTAGGATCTCGTTCGCGACCTCTGCGCAAGATGATCGCGATGCTGTTTCATGCGGAGGACCCTTCATGTCGGCGCTATTCGGGCCGGATTCCCGTTCGCGGCCTTTTCTCGACTCGAGGCCGTCTCCGGAATTGTTGAGCGTCTTCCGCATCTCTCGAGGCTCAGCATGGAACGCGCTAGAAGTTTTGAGAAGAAATAATCAAGATTATTTCCAGATGGTAAAAGCTCACCGTGCGTCTAATCCCAAATAATCCCGCTACTTAGACCTATTGAACTGGCTTCTATGCTAGAAAAGATCCATCGCCTCTTTTGCTGATCTTTCAAGTTGAGGCACGACCTAAACCGCTCTAGACCGTCGCGGCTCATCATCGGGCCCTATGCGTCACCGAGGAGGCTCGCTTTGGAGACAGCGTTCTACTTCTACACCATCGTCGTGATGCTCGTGTGCGTGGCGTCGGGTTCCGTATCGCTCTCGGCCTATTTCGTTTCCCGGCGCCACTCGTCTCTCTACGCTGCGGCCATGCTGCTGTTCTACTTCCTCGACCTCGCGCTTATCTTTCAATACGAGTACCTGGGCCAGAACGTCGAGTATTCCATCAACCAGTTCTATACCATCGACCATCCGCAGCTGAAGATACTGCTCGCCTTGGGCACTCTCGAGCCCATGTGGCTCATACTGTGCGATTTCGTGAACGAGCGCCGCCGCGTTTTGCGCCTCGCCCCAGCCTTGGCCTTCATAGCGGCAAGCGAAATCGTCGTGCTGTGCCTGCCCGTGGACGAGTTTCGCCAATGGCTCTTCTACACGCTGCGCCAGACGTTTCTCCTGTGGTGCTTGGCTTTCGGGGTCTATCGCTACTGCACGGCCCGCAACGAAGTGGAGAAGGCCCGCTTGCGCCGTCAGGAGCCGCTGTTCCTCGTCACTTTAGTTCTGTGCCTGTGCATTCTCATCGAGGATGTCGTCATGATCCTCGTCTTCGATTCCAGCTTCTTCGCGAACGCCGATATGCTGCCCCTATATATCAGCGAGCGGAACTTCTCTGAGAACATCCTGCTTCTGGCCCTGTCCTTTTTCACCCTGCGCGCCGCTGCCGACACCCTGCGCCTGCGCTTCAAGGAGCCGCCGAGTGCCGATGCGCCCGACACCCAGGAATACGTCGACGAGCTGCTTCCCGCCTTCTGCGAGCGCTATCACCTGACCGCGCGCGAGCGCGTCATCTTGGAAGAAGTGCTGCAAGGCAAGGACAATCAGAACATCGCTAGCTCGCTGCAGCTGGCCCTCGGCACCGTGAAGGCCCACGTGCACAACATCCTGAAGAAAACCGGCACCACTACCCGCCAAGAGCTCGCCCAGCTGTTCTGGAAGGGATAGAGGATAGTAGGCGGACGCGAAACAGCGGCTGGCGCCGTGGGAGGTGCAGGTGTCGGAAGACCGCAGCCGCCCTTATTCCCGCAGCGCCCTAGAATCGAGCCCTTTTGCGGCGCCCTAACTCTTCTTTGAGCATTTGCGCAAGTCCGTCCCGGCCGCTCACGCCAAGCTTGGAGTAAACATTCGATATATGGGTTTTCACCGTGTTGACGGAAATGTACTCCTGCTCGGCGATCTCCTTGTTCGATGCACCCTTCTCGAGCAGCGACAGCAGCACCTCTTCACGCTTGGTCAGCCCGTATTCGCGGGCGATCCAGGGCACAAGGGATTCTGCCAGCTGCTCGTTGCGCATCCGCCGATGATGGGCGAGGAAGACGTAGGCGGCCACGGTGAAGCAGAGCGCCATAACCTCGACGGGCACCTCGCGAGGAGAAGCAAAGTCCCCGCTGCTCTCCTGCCCAAAGCTCACATACGTTGCCGCTTCTCCCAGGGCATATACGAGCACGAGCAAAAGCGAGAAAACCCATCGCCAACGGTTCATACATCGAAATTCCGCCACCAAGCAGCAGGCACCGTACCCTATCACCCACAATGACAGCAGCCTGGCAAAGAGGAACTCGCGCCACAACGCAACCGATTCGACCGATGGAGCGCCGCTCGCCCAGGCCATCATTATGCAAACCGCCCAAAAAAATCCTTCGACAGGAGAAAATCTGCGCGAGAGCAAACTGCCCAGCACGAGCCGGTACAAGAGGATTATAGCCATGTTGAATGTGGTGTAGAGCATGGGGTAGGCGTTTCGCGCATCTTCGAATTGCAACGCGAATTCTGGAACAAACTCGTACATGAACAATAAAACGATATCTATCGCGTACGCAAAGAAGATGAGCGCTGTGAAGATGTATCCCGGTTTGCGCTCGACGTAGTACAGGCTCCCATAGGCGGCTATGGCCAACGCATAGGCGATGCAGCTTGCCACATTGTAGAGAAAGGCGAGGGACACGACTCCTCCTTCATCGGATAGCAAACATTATAGACGGTTTGGCTGCCAAGGCTACCGACTTGCCTGACACTCGATTCAGCTTCTTCGTTATCCCAGTTCAGAAGAGGGGAGGACAAAAAATCATCCCCTAAATAATCTAAAAGCCCTCCCTGATTTCCTTAACAAGAGATTTCCCCGCTCTTAAAGTTAGGTCATCGCAGCACCGAGAAGAGAGCGCTGCGACCGAACTAAGGAGGGTTTTATGAGCATGTCCCGTCTCGATCAGCTTCTCAGCCGCCGCCATTTCGTCATTGGATCAAGTGCGCTTGCGGCCGCCACGCTTTCGGGCGGTCTTTGGGGATGCGCATCAGATGAGCCGCTCGGATCAACCGGCCCATCTGATTCCCCCGAAGAGAACGCCGCCGATCTCGTGCTGTACAACGGCCATGTGCAGACGATGGTATCGGAAAGCGAGGTTGCCTCGGCCATAGCCATCGCGGGCAACAAAATCGTCTATGTGGGCGATGATTCAGGCATCGACGCTTTCGTAGGAGACACCACCCAAGTCATCGACCTCGATGGCAAGTTCGTCTCCCCCGGCTTCATTGACGGCCACATCCACGCCCCTGGCAACTGGTTCACCAAACTCTACCAAATCGATCTAACGGGACTTAGCACCAATGAGGAATACCTCGAGGCAATCCGCTCCTTCGTGGAAGCCCATCCCGACGAAGAAGGCTACATCGGATCGCCCTTCATGCTCAATGCCTACCAGCTTCCCGACGGCTCGAATCCCGGGCCCTCGAAAGAGGATCTAGATGCCATCTGCCCCGATAAGCCCATTCTCATCCATGACGTCTCCTACCACGCCGCTTGGGTCAATTCCAAGGCCTTCGAAATGGCTGGCGTAACCGCCGACACCCCCGACCCAGAAGGCGGCCTGTTCTATCGCAACGAAAAGGGCGAGCCTTCGGGATGCGTCAGCGATGCCGCCAAGGGAATAGTATTCGCCATCATGCCCGACACCATGACCAACGATAATCTGGAACAGGCCATGTACAAATTCATGGAGGAAGCAAACTCCTATGGCATAACCGGCATTACAAATATCACCCAAGGCGGTCTTGATATTATCGATATGTACCACAAGGTGGAGCGCGAGGGCAATTTGACCCTGCGCATGCGCGTCGTCCCCACTATGAAAGAAGGTCGCACCTATGACGAAGTGCTTTCCACCATCAAGTCCTACAACGACTCCGCCACAGACATGATTTCTTCGAATACCGTGAAGATTTTCTACGACGGAGTGACCGAAAGAGGCACCGCCGTCTTCCTGGAACCCTACCTGGAATCAACGGGACTCGGTGATCATTGGTGCGGCGAACCCATCTGGTCTCAGGAAGACTTTACCCGTCTTGTACACGACTTTGATGCAGAAGGCGTTCAGGTGCACGTGCACGCCATGGGCGACGGCGCCGTTCACGGCACCCTTGATGCCTTCGAGGAGGCTCGGGCGACCAATGGGGAGCGCGACGCGCGGCACACGATCACCCGCGTATGCGCCATTACCGATGAGGATATCCAGCGCATGGCCGATTTGGATGTAGTGGCGAATCTCCAATTCCTGATGATGTACCACGATGATCTCATGGACCTGGAGCGCGCCTATGTCGGCGACGAGCGCGCCATGGCGATGTACCGAACAAAGCACATGGCCGAGGCAGGCATCTGCATCAGCGGCTCCTCAGACGCCCCCGTCATTCCATTTGTCCCGCTCGATGCGATCGAGGCCGGCGTTACCCGTAACTCGCCCTATCCCGAAGAAGAGGACACCGACATGACCCGCTGGCCCGAACAGGGGCTCACAGCCTACCAGCTGCTCGAGGCCTACACCAAGAACGACGCCTACCAGAACTTCATGGACGATATTATCGGCACCGTTGAAGTGGGCAAGTTCGCCGATCTCGTCGTGCTGGACACCAACATTCTCGAAGCCGATGCCAAGGCCATCTCCGACGCGCGCGTGATCTACACCATCTCCGACGGCCGCATCGTCTACGAGGGGTAGGACCGAGCTAGAAGACGCCAGCTATACGGAACGGCGCGCAAACCCTTGAACACAGGCCCCGCGGCTCTGCGGTCATTAGTCCCGCA
>OLRF01002194.1_pt1 | contig 17714 bp, 14 predicted proteins | sample 1672061 | NCBI WGS metagenome assembly OLRF01 (sample SAMEA3136641, study PRJEB25190) | human gut metagenome | reverse complement strand
AATCATAATTTTCATAGAAAGCGGCCGTCCCCGGACGGCTTCCACGCAGCGCGTTTCAAACGAACAGATTTCACGAAAGCCCAGTTTCTCATAAAGACGGCAGGCCCGTTTGTTTTCGCAGGCTACCGTCAGGCGGATGCCGTCTTCCGGGAAAAGAGAGCGTATAAAATCCACCGCGCTTTGCACAAAGATCGCTCCGTATCCCCGGCCGCATAAATCTGGACGCAGGCCGAATGCAATATCCGTATACGATTCATCATCGTAGATTTTCCGCAGGCCGGGATCCTGGATCTGCGCCGACCAGCCCAGAGCGATAAAGCCGCACGGCTCTTTGCCGAACGAATCTCGATAAACCGCGAAATGCAGCCCGTTCAGAAGCTCTTCCCGCTCCGCGGCATTGCCGCCGAAGCTGTAGATCTCATAAGGCGGAGGATATTTCCAGGACGCGATCTGCGCGGCGGAATTCTCCGTCATTTCAGCTATGGTAAAAGCCGGCATTCAGGTACGGCCTTTCATATCGATTCCGTCATCCAGCACAACCGTCTCCGGAGGCACCAGGAGGCGTTCCGGATTGTGCAGATACCGCGCGAGAGACCGCATTGAAGTTGCATAATAATTTCCGTCGCAGATGCGTTCGTCGGCAACAACCTTGATTCCCATTTTGCGGCGTTTTATGATGCTGCCGTCGGATTTTGTTTCGTAAACCGTTTCCTTCTTGCCCATTCCCACAAACACGGAGGTCGTTCCGAATTCATAAATATGATGGTAAATCGGCCGGATTCCCAGAGATCCCATATTTGTCAGAAACATGCTTGTATGAAAAGGGCTGGCGTGGTTGATGGCCTTGGGCAGACGCCCGCGTTTATCCAAAAAAAACATGAATGCTACGAACCAGCGGACAAGCCAGGCAGGAAGCCTTCCGACAATCGTAGCGGTATTGTCCGTATCGTTTTCCGTTTCGGTCTTCCTGTTTTCTTCGACCGCCTCGTTGAACTTTCTAACCACGTCGGCTAACGTGTCCTCCGGCTCGAAACGCGGCTTGACCACCGTCGTTAAGGCATCTTCGCCCGTTCCCCGCTTGATTGACATGGAGATTGTAATATAGTTCCTTGCAAAAATTTTCCCGTGGATTACAAAGCGGTTAAGATACGGCTTCTGAGAGATCAGACGGATCATTGCCGCAATCATTACATGGTACATTTTAAGGCCCGGAAGATCCGTTTCTCCGTGTTCTCTTACAAATTTTTCCAGAGCCGTGATTTCGATCTCGTCGGAAAAATAGACCTGACTGTCCACACGTTCAGGCATGATGTGCGGAATCAGCAGGAAAAAAGGATCTACCTTTTTTACCCTGTATCCGTCATAACGGTCTCCGAACTTTCTTTTCAGCTGCATCATAATAACAGTTCACCCCATAATATCGCAATCTCAGCGGTAACCATTTTCAGATTAACGCGAGTATTGTAACATGAAATGTATAAAAACACAATTATCCCGCTTTTACCAATTTAGATATTGACATTTTATTTCGGATATATTACGATCTTTACAGTCTCATTATATTTTATTTGGAGGTTATACAGGTGAAAAAATTTTTAGGTATAATTATGGCCGTTGCCGTGCTTGCCTCTCTTACTCTGCTGCCCGCTTATGCGGCCGCGTGGGACAAGGAAGTAAACGCAACGGTGCTGGACGAGGACTTCAACGCATATGAGGTCAGCGAGGATCTGTTCAGCGAGGAACAGAATCCGGAAGGAAAGCCGGAGGGCTTCAAGGGCTTGGTTTACGGCGGTATGGCGGATCATGATCAGGGCGGTCAGATCGTAGCCGGTCAGGTCGGCGGTACGAATTCTCTTCGTCTGATCCGCGAGGGCTTCAGCGGCACGGCGACCGCGAACATCCGGTTCGGCGGGCTTTCCACGGATTACGGAGATGCGGATGAAATCGCGGTATCGTTTTCCTTCCGTTTCGAAAAGCTCGGCGTACACGGTTTTACGATGATTCTGGGAACGGCTACGACGGATCCGTCCAGCTGGGGAGAGGGAAACACAAACATTTTCGCCGTTCGGAACAACCCGGCGGACGGAACCGATTCTCCTTCCATTCTGGCTCGGAACGGCGGCGCCTCGGGCGATACGCTGCAGGTAGTCAAGACCGGGCTGGAGGCCAATACGGATTATGTTCTGACCGCAGTCTTCAAGCTGGGCTCAAACGAATACACCATCGTTCTGAATAACGAAATCGTCGGTACATATACGTATCATGAGACGATGAACGGGATCACCGCCGTCCGGATCGATGAGCACGGGTACAATGAAGTGACCGACGGGACGGAATCAAGAATTCAGGCGCAGGATATCGTTTATTTCGACGACATCAAAGTCGGGACCGTATCCGGCGAGGGAAGCGGATCACAGGGAGGAAACGATCCTGCTCCGACGGATCCCGAGCCGAACCAGCCGACAGGCGACAATTCCGTAATCGGCTTTGCAATTGCAGCCGTTCTTATGGGCGGAACCGCATTCGTAGCGCTTCGGAAGAAAGCGTATTAATTTTGTGAGACAACCGCCGCTCTGAAGCATATCCGTTTCAGAGCGGTTTTTTTGTCTTTTCCTTTACAGATTTTCATTCCGCAAGGCATCGATTGGATTATCCTTCTGAAATTGCCGGATCGAGTAAAGCATCGTGGCAAATACTACCAGAAAAACGCTGCTTACTGCGATGACGACGCTGTACCATGGCATATAAAAGCTGCGCTCCATGGCGGCTTCTGTCACACGGAAAATAAGATACGTAATTAAAACTGATACCGGCAGACCATATAAGATCCCCTTCAGCCCGTAAAGGACACATTCATAATTCATCATTTTGTAGAAGCCCCTCTGCGTCATTCCTATGGATTTCAGCATTGCAAACTCTCGCCTTCTGAGCCGGACATTCGTTGAGATCGTGTTAAACACATTTGCAAGCGCAATCAGCGAAATCAATATGATGAAGCCGTATGAAAATATGGAAACGATGCTGATATACGCTTTGTCGCTCTGGACAGACGAAGCATGATCATACAGGCGGCTGACGGATTCGCCGCTTTCCTGGAGATACCGCGCCATTTTTTCATAGACCGCGGCATGATTTTCCGCGCGAAACGCAAAGCTCCAGCGGTCCGATTTTTCTTCTGCACGCGTCAGCTCAAACAGAACTTCTCCTGCCCGCTCCGGGTAGATCAGCAGCAGGTTTCCCTGAATCCCGGACAGGCAAAACGGAACAGATTCCTTGGAAGTACCGACAGTAAGCGGGATGCTGTCTTTTTCCAGATTGAGCGGGACGCGTTCCTCCTCGCTCTCAGGCTCATTCGGATCCGCAATATAACAGCAATAGAGTCTCCCGTCTTCAGGATCTTCTTCGATTCCTAAAAACACAGCGCCAGCCGGCAGCTCCGGCATTGCTAAAAGGCACTCAGAAGCGGCGTTCTCAACTATTTCACTCTGAAATTTTCTGGATTGAGCATCATAGGTGGTATAAAGCCCCGCCGCGATTGCAACCGGAGCGGTTTCCGCGGCAGACAAATACGCTTCCGCATCCTCTCCGATGGAGGCGCAGTATTCCCGGAACGTAGCTTCATCCAGAAAAATCATCTGCGTATCGATCAGCGCGTATTCCCCATCGAGAATTGTCCGCATGCTTCCCTGCTTGCGCTGATATTCCACAAACCGCTCGTTCAGACAGGATGTCGGAATCAGAAGTCTCTGTGTAAATAAATCTGTATAATAAGCCGCATCGGAGATGCCGGCGATCCCGGACAGCTGCTCGAATACCGTCTGCATTCTGGCTCTGTTCTCTTCGCTGCTTTCGTCCTTTTCAGGAGCAAGCAGATATGAAATATCATAATTGGTCTGGTTGTAGTACGCCATCGTTACGTTTTTAAAATACTCGCAGAAGCTGCTTGTGGAAATAAACAGCACAATGCTTACAAAAAGAGAAATAACAGTCGCCCGATAGCGTTTTTTATTTCTTTTGAAATTTTTAGAGGCAAGCATCCCCTCGAAGCCGAACAGCCGATATGTCAGTTTGGAGGTTCGAACGCTGCCTGGCTTGATTTTGATTTCATTCGTTTGTCGAATTGCGTCGATGGCAGGCATTTTCAGCGCTCTTCTTGCCGGTCTGTACGCCGAAATCATGACGGTTATGAACCCGAGCAGGCCCGCGGCAAGGATCGAAAGCCAGGACACATGGCATTGCAGGCCGATTTCTCCGGAGCCGCCAAAAACTACCAGGAGCTGATCTCGGATGCAGTAAAACGTCACCCAGATCCCGCCGATTCCCGAAAGAATTCCGATCGGCAGCCCCACGGCGCAAAGCGATGCTGCCTCAAACAGAATGCTCCGCATCAGCTGTCTTTTCGTAGCACCTACAGACGAGAGCAGGCCGAACTGCTTGATTCGTTCGTTTACGGAAATTGAAAAAGAATTATAGATGAGCGCAATGGAGCCGAACATCACGATCCCGATCAGAATCGCGGCAAAGCCGTAAAGAACCGTTTTAATATTGTCGTCTTTCATCACGCCGATCGCCCGCAGGTAGCCGGTATTGTATTTCGCCTCACACTGCGGATTCTTTTCATATTCGAAGCCTTCCATAAAATCGAAAACGGTTTTTGCTTTTTTCAGTGTAAAATATATGCTTTCGCTTCCGGAGCCTTTCTCATAGCCAGTAAGGAGTGTATATCCCGGAGCGTAGAGCTCTTCAAAGCCGGGGCGCTCGTAAAAGCCTACGATGGTAAAGGTCCGTGTTTCCTGTACCGAAAGCTGTTCTGTAACAAGAATTTCCTCTTCGCTTTCCCCGTCCTCCGGATATTCATACGACAGCTGCTCGTTATTCCACAGCGTCTCTCCGTTTTCCGAAAGGCGGAGGCCCACTGCAAGCGTCAGCGTCTGCCCAAGCGAATATTTGACACGGCCGTTTGAGGCCACGTGCTCCGGCACCAGAATTTCATTTGTGTTCGTAGGAAGCTTCCCCTCCGTTATGTGAATCGGAAGCAGTCCCGTTCCGCCGATTTTTATGCCGCCAAGAAAAAGGTAAGGCTTATATTCGTTTTGCCCTCCTTCCAGCTTCGCGTACCCGATGTTTTGTATGGTCGACGTCGCTTTGACGCGGGAGTCTGACTTAAGACGCGCGGCGTCGCTGCTGTCAAGGTTCAGCAGCGCGCCATGCCAGGATCCGCTTTGATAGCTCTCGACATCCGTAAGATACTGCAGGCCGCTGGATACCGCCGTTGTTACGGCCGTAAGCATGGCGGCGGAAAGGATGATCCCAATAACGGTCACAATGGTTCGAACCTTATTCTTCCGTAAGGTCTTAAGCGTCACTTTGTTTAAAATATTCATTTACGGATCACCTCGTCGCGTGTAATCCGTCCGTCTTCGATCGCAAGAATTCTGTCCGCCTGCAAAGCGATGTTTTCATCATGTGTTATGACAATCAGCGTCTGTTTGTATTTCCGGTTGGAAAGCTTCAGCAATTCTACGATTTCCTGGCTGTTTTGGGAGTCCAGATTTCCCGTAGGCTCGTCGGCAAGAACGACGGCAGGCGCATTGATCAGCGCTCTGCCGATAGAAACGCGCTGCTGCTGCCCGCCGGAAAGCTGATTCGGAAGATGCCCTCTGCGTTCCTTCAGCTTCAGCACGCCAAGAAGCTCTTCCAGACGGTCTTGATTCGTTTTGCCCCCGTCCAGAAGAAGCGGCAGCGTGATATTTTCCTCTACAGTGAGAACGGGAATCAGATTATAAAACTGATAGATCAAACCAACCTGACGCCGGCGGAAGATCGCGAGCTGCTCTTCATTCTGCGCGTATACGTCGCAGCCGTTTAAATAGACGTGTCCGGCCGTAGGTCTGTCGACACCGCCTAATATGTGGAGCAGAGTAGATTTCCCCGAACCGGACGGTCCGATAATTGCAGTAAACTCACCCTTTTCCACCGTAAAAGATACATTATCCAAAGCCCGCACGGTATTCTCCCCGGTGCCGTAAAGCTTTGTTAAATTTTCAATTCTCAAGAGCTCCATTTTAGAAACCCGCCTTTCCAGTTTGTTACGTGAATATCATAACGCAAGCCAATTACAGGCGGGTGACTGCTGCATTACAAAATCGTCACTTAAGACAGGTCCAGATGCTCCTCCAGGCCTTATTCAGCCGGCGCCTCTGTCACAGGGGTGGTCGGAAGGTCTGCGGAGCCGTCCGGTGTGGCGTCTGCCGGCGTCTGTGCTGCCTTGAGTGCGTCCAGCTGATTCCGCAGTTCCCGTTCAGACGCGGTCTTGTTGATCAGCATGGTTGATACCACAACGGAAAAAATCAGCAGTATGGCGATGATAAGCAATAAGTATTTATTTAATAAGCGCACATCTCTGGTATCCTGAACGGCTTCGGCGGACGGCTCGTCCTGCGCTTCGACCGGGCGTCTGTGGTAAGCGGTATTTTTTCTTGCACCGTATGGCGCTTTATGCTGCGGTTCGTAATACCGGCTGCTTTTTTCAAAAATCTGGCCTTTGCTGTATTTTGCCTCCGCCGGTTCGGAGCGCGAAGATGCGCTCGTTCTCCCTCCCATCACGCTTTCCGCTTTTCCGCGTTCAGAGGAAAACTTTTGTGTTCCCAGGACGCGCGCAGTTTCCGGACGCTCGGCCTCTTCTACCAGATGATCCAGAATTCCGATCGAAATCGCCCTTTGCTCCAGGTTTTTCACTGAATTAAAAATACGTACCGCGCCGATCCGGTCGCCGTTTGCGAATGTCAGAATACCCAGCACCATAATCGCGTCGTAGAACTCCGGGAAAATGACAACCGCTTTTCTTAAATAGTTTTTTGCGGCATCGTCATGCCCGGTCTGTATTTCATGGAGCGCTTTATTATATAAAATAAACGCCGTGCGCATCTGCTCCGTCGCGGGCTTGTACTTTTCGGGAATCCGCGCCAGATCGATCGGTTTAAATGCGCTGACTTCTCTTACTACATCAATCATGCTTCATACACCGCTTCCGAAAAACAGGTCAGCTTCCGCAGCAGTTTTTGTATTTCTTGCCGCTGCCGCAGGGGCAGGGATCATTGCGGCCGATCTTGCTGCCCTGTCTTGTAATACTTTTCGACTTTTTCTTCTCGCCCGATTCTTCGCCGCCCAAACGTTCGCGTCCCGGGCCGGCCACGGCCTTTCTCTCCACTGACGCGCCCTTCTGTACCTTGATCGTAAAGATCATGCGCACCGCCTGGTCCTGTATCGTCTTGTTCATATCCTCGAACATATTAAATGCCTGGAATTTATATTCCACGACCGGGTTCCGCTGCCCGTACGCCTGCAGTCCGACGCCGTATTTCAGCTGATCGATGGCGTCGATGTGCGTCATCCAGTTTTCATCAACGGAACGAAGCAGAACGACGCGCTCGATTTCCCGCATCAGCTCGCTTCCAAACTCCTGCTCGCGCGCTTCGTAACGATTCAGCGTGTCCTCCGTAAGCGATTCTGTGATTTTCTCCGGCTTCAGGCCCTCCGGATGCTCTGCGAATCCATCTACAAGCGCAGGCGAGACAATTCCTACCAGATCGTTCTTAATCATCTCATAGTCCCATTGCTCGGGGGAAATATCTTTATGACAGTAAAAAGCGACGGTTTCTTCGATTCTGTGCCGGATCATCGTGCGGAAATTTTCCTTCATGTTCTCTCCGTCCAGGACTCTCCTTCTCTGCGCGTATATGATTTCCCGCTGCTGATTCATAACGTCGTCATACTGCAGGACATTTTTGCGGATTTCGAAGTTTCTCGCTTCCACCTTCTTCTGCGCTCCTTCGATCGCCGAAGAAAGCATTTTATTTTCAATGGCGTAGTCTTCGTCGATTTTCAGCGTATTCATGATGCCCTCGATCCGTTCGGAGCCGAAGAGCCGCATCAAATCGTCTTCGAGGGAAATATAAAAGCGGGACATACCGGGATCTCCCTGCCGGCCGGAACGGCCGCGGAGCTGATTGTCGATCCGTCTTGATTCGTGGCGTTCCGTGCCCATGATGAAAAGTCCTCCGGCCTCCACGACGCGCACCCGTTCTTCTTTTGTTTCTTTCGAATAGTCCTCTACGAGAGAACGGTACAGTTTCCGGGCGGACAGCACGATTTCGTCGTCCGTATCCGCATAGCTGTCCGCAAGGGCGATCAGCGCGTCGTCATACCCCTGTTTTCTCATTTCCTGCTTCGCAAGATACTCGCTGTTTCCCCCCAGCACGATATCCGTACCGCGTCCCGCCATATTCGTAGCAATGGTAACCGCTCCGTATTTACCCGCCTGGGCGACGATTTCCGCTTCTTTTTCATGATTTTTCGCATTAAGTACTTTATGCTTAATTCCCTGCTTCATCAGCAGCTTGCTCAGGTATTCGGATTTTTCGATGGAAACGGTTCCGATCAGAACCGGCTGTCCTTTCTCATGCGCCGCAGCGACGTCGCGGAGCAGCGCTTTATATTTTCCATTTATGGTTTTATAAACGGCATCGGGGTAATCGATTCGCGCGATGGGCTTGTTCGTAGGAATTACAATGACATCCAGCGAGTAAATATCGTTAAATTCGCCTTCTTCCGTAAGCGCCGTACCCGTCATTCCGGAAAGCTTGCCATACATGCGGAAAAAGTTCTGGAATGTGATCGTCGCCTGCGTCATGCTCTCCTTTTCGATTTTGACATGCTCCTTTGCCTCGATTGCCTGATGAAGTCCTTCGTTATAGCGTCTTCCGAACATCAGACGGCCCGTAAATTCGTCGACGATGATAACGCTGTCGTCCTTGACGACGTAGTCGATGTCCCGTTTCATAACGCCGTGCGCTTTCAGCGCCTGATTGATGTGATGCGAAATCGTTGCATTTTCGGAATCGGAAAGATTTTCGATCCCGAACCACTTTTCCGCCTTATCCACGCCATGCCTGGTCAGTGTGGCGGTTTTTGCCTTCTCGTCCACGATAAAGTCTTCCGTGACGTCATCCATCAGGTCTTTATTGTCTGTCTCTTTGATCACCAGCTTCGAAAGCGTCCGGACAAAAGCGTCTGCCCGCTCATACAGCTCGCTGGACTTGGAGCCCGCGCCGGAAATGATCAGCGGAGTACGGGCCTCATCGATCAGGATGCTGTCCACCTCATCGACGATCGCAAAATTGAGCTCCCGCTGCACAAGCTGGTTTTTATAAATCACCATGTTATCTCTTAAATAATCGAAGCCGAGTTCATTATTGGTAGCATAAGTAATATCGCAGCGATACGCCTCCTGTCTCTGTGCGGGCGTCATGTCATGAACAATGACGCCGACCGAAAGTCCAAGAAAATTATATATTTTACCCATCCATTCGCTGTCTCTTTTGGCAAGATAATCGTTGACCGTTACGAGATGGACGCCTTTGCCCGTAAGAGCGTTCAGGTATGCGGGAAGCGTCGATACGAGCGTTTTTCCTTCGCCGGTTTTCATTTCGGCGATCCGGCCCTGATGCAGCACGATGCCGCCGATCAGCTGCACGTCGTAGTGCCGCTGTCCCAGCACGCGCCAGGCCGCCTCCCTTACGACCGCGAATGCTTCCGGCAAAAGATCGTCCAGGCTTTCTCCTTCTGCAAGCCGCTGCTTGAATACTCCGGTCATTTCCTTCAGGGCCTGATCAGATTTTTCCTTCATCTTCGGCTCTAAGCGATTAATTTCCTCCACGACCGGCATGATCTGCTTGATCGCCCTGTCGCTGTATGTTCCGAATATTTTTTCAAACAACCCCATAATGCAAGCACTCGTTTCCTTTCATTCCTGTATTTCCCTGCGTTTTCTGCCAATAACCTATATAGTTTACTCTTTTTAATTCATTTCATCAAGCGTTTTATTATATGCTTCCATGTAATGACGCATGAAATAGGCGACCTCCGGGAGCTCCGAAGCCCGGAGCGCTTCCAGCGTCGATTCCATCGCTTTTACAAATTCCCGATTGCCCGCCTTTACTTCCTCTGCACACTTGATATATGCCGACAGCTTATCGGCAGCCTTTACGATCGGATAATATTGGGCGTCCTCCTGCTCGTAAAACAAAATCCGCCGGTAGACTGCGTCCAGCTCTGCCGGAAGCATAGACAGCAGCTTTTCCTTTGCCACCGCTTCGATCGCCTGATAATTTTCCCTGATTACAGGATTATAATATTTAACGGGCGTCGGAAGGTCTCCCGTTATAATTTCTCCCGCATCATGAAATACCGCGTAAACGCAGGCCCTGTCCGGAGACAATTCTTCGCGGCCGCAGAGCTGATTGTGGATGACGGCCAATGCGTGCGCCAGAATCGCTACCTGCAGGCTGTGCTCCTGGATGTTTTCCGAATCGGTATTCCGCATCAGTCCCCAGCGGAAAATATATTTCATTCTTCCGATATATGCAAAAAAATCGTATTGCTCCTGTTTTTCTTTTTCTTCCATAAAACTCGGCCGCTCCGTCATATCCAGTACAGATCTTCAAAGGACTGCAGCGCATACGCGTCCGTCATTCCCGCAATGTAATCCGTCACGATCTGTTCCGGCGGTTCATCTTCCTGGTAGCCCTTCTCATCGATGAAACCGACCAGTCGTTCCATCGGCTTGCTTTTGTTTTTTCGGTCAAGATTTCGGGCGCAATCGTACAGCATTTCAAAAAGTCCTTCTACGGCGTTCTTGGCGTTAATTTCGTACCGCCGGATCAGCGCGGACTGATAAATCAGCTTGTTATTGGTCATGATCATCTCGCGGAGCGCCTCTCCCTTGGCCTTGCTCAGGCGGATATATTCCGTATTATAGCTGTTTTCAATAATATCCTGCACGAGCGTGTTGATCATTTCTCCGTTTGTGGCGCCGAGCTCTTTGCGGATCTCGGGATCGATGTCCTTGTAATCAATCAATTTCGCACGAATCGCATCCTCGATATCGCGGCCCACATATGCGATTTTGTCCACCAAGCGCACTACGCACGCTTCGAGCGTATACGGCATGCATTTTCTGTGCTCTGTTTCGTAAATTTTGTCCGGATCCTTCATTTTATCGGCATGTAAAATATATTCATCGTAATTTTCGCCGCAATGGCTCACAATGCCGTCCCGTACTTCGTACGTCAGATTCAGGCCGCACCGTTCATGGATCTTCTCTCTGGAGATTCTGGTGGAAAGCCTGTCCACGACGCGCAGGCTGTGATACTCATGCCGAAACGAAAGCGCAGGATTGATTTTGTGAATACAATTGTGAAGCGCCCGTTCCCCGGAATGTCCGAACGGGGCATGCCCGATGTCATGCCCCAGCGCGATGGCGTTGATCAGATCCTGATTGAGCCCCAGCGTCCTTCCGATGGTCGTGGAAATGGCCCTTACATAAAGGACGTGTTCCATTCTCGTGCAGATATGGTCGTTTTTGGCATTGAAAAATACCTGCGTCTTGTGGCGCAGTCTTCTGAAATCCTCTGAATAAAGAATTCTGTCCGCATCGCGCTCATAGTCGGAGCGTACCTTGCACGGTTCCTCCGGCAGGCGCCTGCCGAGGCTGTCTTTGGAATGCGCAGCCAGCGGGGACAATAATTCTTCCTGTTCGATTCTGATATCGCGCCACATGGAATTATGCCCACCACATTTCTCCGGCCTGTTCCGAAATCAGAACCTCCTTCAGAAGCGCAATTGCTTTCTGGAGGCCCTCTGTCGGAGACATCAGGGAATCCTCATGCTCGATGCTGATCACATCGTCGTATCCGACGAGCTTCAGCATGCTGACGATATCCTTCCACATTTTAAAATCATGGCCGTAGCCCATCGTGCGGAATACCCACGCTCTGTTCAGAACGTCTGAATAGTGCTTCGTATCCAGCACTCCGTTTTTGGCAACGTTCGTGCGATCGACGCGGACGTCTTTTCCATGTACAAAATAGATCGCGTCTCCGAGTGTCCGGATGGCTTCGACGGGATCCATTCCCTGCCAGATCAAATGGCTCGGATCAAAATTCGCACCAATGATCTCCCCTACAGCGGCGCGGAGCTTCAAAAGCGTTTCCGGATTGTAAACGCAGAAGCCCGGATGCATTTCAAAGCAGATCTTTTTAATGCCGTGCTGCTTTGCAAATTCCGCCGTTTCTTTCCAGTACGGCACAAGAACCTCTTCCCACTGATACTTCAAAATTTCAAGGAAATCCTCAGGCCACGGGCAGGTAACCCAGTTCGGGTGCTTCGACTCGGGACAATCCCCGGGGCAGCCGGAAAAGCCTACGATCCGGTCGATGCCCAGCTTTTCCGCAAGTAAAATGGTGTTGATAAATTCCTTATGGAATTTCCCGGCAATTTCCTTGTTCGGATGGACAGGGTTTCCATGACAGCTCAGCGCGCTGATCTCCAGCCCGTTCCCATACACTGCCTGCTTGAATTCCTCCAATTTGCGGTCGTCTTTTAGTAAAATTTCCGGATTGCAGTGTGCATTTCCCGGAAATCCTCCCGTTCCGATTTCCACAGCCTGTACGCCGGAGTCGGCAAGATACTTCATCGCTTTGTCAAGCTCCATTTGTGCCAGCACTACAGTCAGCACGCCTAATTTCATACGAAGACCTCCTTGTCTTTTCCTATTATTTATTTTTATTAAATTCGTTTACAAGATACGCGTTGATGAAGCCGTCGATATTCCCGTCCATGACTTTATCGACGACGGTCTCCTCGTAAGAAGTCCTGTGATCCTTTACCAGCGTATACGGACAGAATACATACGAGCGGATCTGACTTCCCCATGCGATTTCCATCTGCGTTCCTTTAATGTCTGAAATTTTCTCGACATTTTCCCTCTGTTTGATTTCAAACAGCCGGGAGCGCAGCATTTTCATCGCGGTTTCTTTATTCTGGAGCTGCGAGCGTTCCGTCTGGCAGGATACCGTCACGCCCGTCGGCTTGTGCGTAATCCGAACCGCCGAGTCCGTTTTGTTGATGTGCTGTCCGCCGGCGCCGCTGGAACGGTAGGTCCCGATTTCCAAATCCTCCGGACGGATATCGATCTCGATCGTGTCGTCGATTTCCGGCATCACTTCCACCGATACAAAGGAAGTGTGTCTTCTTCCCGCGGCATCAAACGGTGAAATGCGGACCAGTCTATGCACGCCGTGCTCGCTCTTCAAAAAGCCGTATGCATTGTCTCCGTTGATCTCAAGCACCGCGCTTTTGATTCCCGCTTCGTCGCCGTCGAGAAGATCAACTAATTTTACCTCGTAGTCATGCGATTCTCCCCATCTCATATACATTCTGAGGAGCATCTGCGCCCAATCCTGCGACTCCGTGCCTCCCGCGCCGGGATGGATCGTAAGAATCGCGTTGTTTGCATCGTATTCTCCAGTAAAAAGCGTTTCCAAGCGCAGCAGGTTGAACGCCTTTTTATAGTCCTCCAGCTCCTCCCGAACCTTTTCCGCCATTGAAGCGTCGTTTTCTTCATTGCCGATCATGATCATAAGCTCGATTTCTTCATACTTCGATTCCAGCTGCTGAAATCTTCCGAGCTTCGTCTTCAGCTGTTTCAAATGCTTTAGAACGGCCTGGGATTTTTCCGGATCGTTCCAGAAATCCGGTTCGGACGCCTTATTTTCCAATTCTTCTATCAGATTCCGGATTCCCTCCGTGTCAAAGTGAATCCCTCAAATCGCATAAACTTTTCTGCAGATCGCCCAGTTCAGACTCGAACTGTTCCAGCTCAAACATTGCTTATCAACTCCTTCTCCGGCATTTTATCATATTATTTTGCAAAATGGAACTCAATCTGTCCCATTTTTATATTGCAGTTGACGACTTTTACTCTCGCGGGATCTCCGATGGCATATTTCCGCCGATTCGATTCACCGGAGGCAATCATTTTCTTTTCATCAAATACCATATAGTCCGGCATACTGCTGTAGAATACAAGTCCCTCTGCAGAATTTTCCAGCTGTACAAAAATCCCGAACGAAGTAATGTTGCAGATGATTCCGTCAAATTCTTCGCCGATATAGTTGCTCATATATTCCGCCACAAGCCGGTCTGTATGCAGCCGTTCCGCGCTTTCCGCTTCCCGTTCTGCCTCCGAGCAATGCTTTGCCGCCTCCGCCGCAAACGTTCGAAGCTCGGCCTGTCGTTCCGCCGTCATTTTGTCATGGAGCGTTTCTTTTATCATTCTGTGGACAAACAAATCGGGATATCGCCGGATCGGCGAGGTAAAATGCGTGTAATTTTCTGCCGCAAGGCCAAAATGGCCTTCGTTTTTCGGGGAATATTCCGCTTTCTGCATGGCGCGCAGCGTCAGCATGCTGATGATCGGTTCCGCAGCCTTTCCTTTGACTTTTTCCAAGAGCGATTGAATGGTATGCGGGCGGAGCGTGCCGCGTCCGCGCAAAGTATAGCCCATGCTGCGGATTTCAAGAGAAAGCTTTATAATTTTTTCTTGCTCCGGGCGTCCGTGAACCCTGTAGAGAAAAGGAATGCGCATCCGGGAAAAGTGTTCCGCTACCGTTTCGTTTGCGGCAAGCATAAATTCTTCGATAATACGGTTGGCAAATGTGCTCCGTTCAGCCTCCACTTCAACGGGCTTCCCTTCGCGGTCTGTCGTCACATGCGTTTCGGGAAAATCAAAATCGATCGAGCCGCGTCGGTAGCGTACGGCATGCCGCAGCTCTGCCAGCTCGCGCATTGCCTGCAGGTCCTCTAAATGCTGTCGGTATTCTTCCCGCAGCGCTTCCTGACGGTATGACGGGGTGTCCCCCTCGAACAGCGCATAGATCTGCTTGTATGTGATTTTGTATTTTACCCGAATCAGACTCTCGAAAATTTCGTATCGGCAGATTTCTCCCTCTTTATCAATCGTCATCAGGACGCTGAGCGCCAGCCTGTCTTCCCCCGCATTCAGGCTGCAGATCCCGTTTGACAGTCTGGGCGGCAGCATCGGGAGCACGCGGCCTTCCAGGTAAACGCTGGTTCCGCGCTCGTATGCGGCTGCGTCCAGCGCTGTCCCCTCTCGGACATAATGCGCCACGTCGGCGATGTGAACGCCGAGCAGATATGCGCCGCCCGGCAGACGTTCGATGGAAATCGCGTCGTCTACGTCTTTTGTCTCTTCCGAATCGATTGTGACGATTTCCAGATGGCGAAGATCGCGCCGCCCCCGCTTTAATTCGCCCGCAATCGAAGACGGGCTCAGCACGGTTGGAATCCTGGCGGCTTCGGCCTTTACTGATTCGCTGAATTCGCTTCTTTCTTCGATCAGCTGCTCCGGCGATTTATATTCAGGCTTGTCCTGTTTGCGTTGATTTTCCTTTTTTATGCTTCTTGCGCTGTTTCCGGACGGCGCGCGCCGCCGCACGCGGCGTGTCCTTACCGGTTTCTTACTTTTACATCGTCCGTTTGGTTTTGTTTTGATGTCGTTCACCAGCCTTTCTTAATTCTTATTGTGCTTGCTTTTCGCGTTTTAATGCCGCATGGATAAAAAAAACCGTGCTCTGATCCGCACGGCTCCAAATAAACTGCTTTTTCTTCCGATCCGACCGGATGGCGGCCGGTCTATCTTACATGCGCATCAGTACGCTGAGTACGATCGCAACGACCGCAAAGAATACGGAAAGTACAACGGTAAGCTTGGATAAAAATCTTTCTTTGCTTAAACCTTTATTCTTACTGAAAAAAGATTCGCTGTTCTCGCCGGTGATGACGCTGCTCAGTCCGTCTCCCTTCGACTCCTGCTTTAAAATAATAATTATCAAGACCAGACAGATCAGCATGTAAAATATTCCAAGTATTACCTTTAAAGCTGTCACCTGTTCCACCTCCGTAGCTTCAGTTCTAAAATCAGGCAACGGCAATTATAGCATACGCTTTGTCTCCGTGCAAGTATTTTTTTGCGTGGCGCAATAGCGGGATTAAATTTCCTGTTGACAGCGTAAAATATCGTGGTATAATAGTACACGTTCGCTTCTGAGCGACGTTTTATTTTCATCGCGGGGTGGAGCAGTTGGTAGCTCGTCGGGCTCATAACCCGAAGGTCGTAGGTTCAAGTCCTTCCCCCGCAACCAAGAAGAAAAGCCTTTCGTTAAAGCAAAAAAACGAAAGGCTTTATTTTTTTGAGTTTGGCTGAAAAAGTGAATTTTTCCGTTATTTTTCCGTTATTTTAAAAATTATCCTGTAATTTCGTCGTTTTTGGAATCGCTTTTATCTCCGAGATTTGATATCGCGCCACCTAATTTCTGAGCCGCTTTCTTTTTGGCAGAAGTCATGACATGTGCGTATATATTTAATGTTTTTGTAACACTTGTGGCTAAGAAATCGATTTATGAAATTCGAGCTTGATATGGTGTTTGATACCCATTGAAACTATGAGGGCGCACATGATTATACGTGATATATGCAAATTCCTCCTCCGTACGAAATTCATATAGATTTGTGCATTCATTCTTCAAGGTATTGAAATACCGTTCCATTGGTGCGTTGTCATACGGACATCCTGCTTTACTCATACTTTGTGTTACATGAACGGATTCACAATACTCAACGAATGCTTTCGATGTATACTGTGCCCCCCCTGATCGCTATGAAGGAGTAATTCTCCTTTTCGCATCGCCTGCGAATCCAAGGCCTTCTGCAAAGTGCGGATGGCAAGTTCTGATGTGATATGGCGATCCGTTATACTTGCAATGATGCTGCGGTCGTAGAGATCAAGAATACTGCAGTTATAACGTACCTCCCCATTTTTCAAGAACAGGTAGGTGAAATCTGTACACCATTTTTGATTTGCCCGCTCAGCAGTGAAATTTTGAGCCAGCTTATTCTCAAATACCTTGTGTGGCTTCCCGTGTATATATTCTGGCTTTTTAGGACGTACAATCGCATACAGCCCCATCTCTTTATTCATATACTTATGAATGGTTATTGGACTGTAATGGAAGCCTTTGCGTGCCAGATAAACGGTCATGCTTCGGTATCCGTCCACTCCATTATGCTCGTGGTAAATCTCTCGGATCTGCGCCTATACCTTAGATTTTTGGGTATAGTAATCCGCCTTCCGGTGTTTCCGGTAGTTATAGTAAGCATTAGGGCAAATCTTCAACCGACGCAGCAGCCAGTTCAGCCCAAAAGCTTTCTGATATTTTTCAACAAACCGATAAGCCTCTAATCGATTTCTTTTGCAAAGAATGCCGCTGCTTTTTTTAAGAAGAGATTCTCCTTGCGGAGTTCTTCATTCTCTTTGCGGAGCTTGAGCATTTCTTTCATATAATCGTATTCTTCTTTTGTTTCCGGGCTTGTCTGGCATTCTTCTCGTAACTGGCTGCACCACTTGGAGATACTGGCTTTTGAGACGCCGTATTCAGCTGTGATACTTTTGTAGGTGCGTCCTTCTTCCTTATGGAGACGGACTATCTTCTTTTTAAACTCTGGTGTGTAATTCTGTGGCATGATAAGAACCTCTTTTCTCATTGTTTTTAGTATATCTTATTAGCCACTTTCGTTACAACTTTATTATAGCACTTCAGACATTTCATCCGGCAGCGGCCAGAGCAGGCCGCAGTTCGCCGCCCTCTGAAGCGTTGCTGCCACGGTGTTCCGAGCGCACTGGCAGCTTGTGGCAATCTCGGTTTTGTTGAGTCCCAGGCTGTGGAGCCTAAGGATTTCACGGTAATTGGTCATATAGGTGACCTCCTCGTAGATATTGACACCACAAAATGTGA
>OLRF01002154.1_pt1 | contig 17989 bp, 14 predicted proteins | sample 1672061 | NCBI WGS metagenome assembly OLRF01 (sample SAMEA3136641, study PRJEB25190) | human gut metagenome | reverse complement strand
TTGTTTTCCTTTTTCTTATGAGTCGAACCCAAGCAAAGAAATGAAGAACCAAGACATAACCATACTATAGCCATAGAACTTTCATTTCCACTCGTAAAGCCAATAGCTGACGCTATGAAAAACAGAACTGATGCAATGTAAAATAATCGAGCGAGCCTACAAACTCGAGCAGGAAATGGCTGTGGTCAGGCGCGACGTTGACGCGCCTTTGCGATGAGCCGGAACGGGGACTGGCGATCGCGGCCTGCATCCCTGTGTTGCTGGCGGTGGTGCTCTCACGCCAAACAATTGTACATTCGGATTGCTACACAACGAATGAAACTTGTTGATGCGGGGCGCGGTTCATTCAGAGTCGGCCCCCTCGCTTCATCCTCATGAAGCTCGTCGAATCACGACCCCACCGTAACGGATTCGCCAGTAAAGGTGCTGATCAGCAGCAAGATAAAGAACGCCAGGTAACTGATGCTCAGCAGATAGGCGATAACCAAAAAGACGATCCATCCGACATTGGTCTTGCCCTTAGCGCGGCGTTGTTCGCGAGAACGGTACAGCCAAATCGTCACGCCGATAGCGGCAATCAGCAACACGAATGCCGCCGCAGCCAGCCCGGCAAGTGCAAACATCACGCCTATACTCACAGCAATAACCGGGAGCAGCAGCAAGCCGCACCCGCAACCGCCCGGACTATATACAGCAGACTGTCGGCGTCGCTTCATCGCCGCGCCACCCCATCATCTCTGAGCACTACAGTGCGATGGCCTGCTGAACAGGAACGATCTTATCGAGTTCCGGTTCGATCCGCCTTTTCTCGACCTCAAGGTCAAACGCCACCTGAGCGCGCAGCCAATAACCATCCGTCAGGCCAAAATAACGGCAAAGACGGAGGTCGGTGTCGGCCGTCACGCGACGTTTTCCCAAGACAATCTGCCCGATACGCTGAGCCGGAATCCCGGTCTCTTTCGCAAGGCGATATTGAGAAATGCCCATGGGAACAAGAAACTCCTCTTTGAGAAGCTCACCAGGGGTCACCGGCGACAGCAAATCGGCCGAGGTCTCATCACTTGTGATAATCGACGATTTCGACATTCCAAGCCATCTCCTGTCTCCACTCAAAACAGACCCGATAGCGCTCATTACGATGCAATCATAGTATCGCCTTACGTTAATAACGTCAAACGTTTCTATAGACTTACATCTCTATTATAGCGTACATTTGTTCGTATTTTCTAGAGCAGGCATCCTTCGCCAATTAACCAAGCAGAAGCGATCGTTTGTAGACATCGAGGCCTTTGAGCAGAATTTCCTCGTCAAAGAGCATGGTATCGGTATGCAGAGCGCTCGTGGCATAGGCGGGACAGCCATCCGAATCACTCGGGTTGTCTTGGTCCTCTGGCATACCCGTGCCCAGCAAGAAGAACACGCCCGGCAGATGGCGCTGATAGAAAGCAAAGTCCTCGGCAATTAACAGCGGCTCGTCCACGAGCTGCAATTCGGGCAGAGCGGGCGCAATTCGGGCAAACAACACAGGGTCGTTATCGACCGGTGGATAGCCCTCGGCAAAGTCAAGATCATACGCGCAGCCCGTTGCGGCGCACGCCTCGTCGAGCACACGGTGTACGCCCTCGCGCGCACGGTCGAACATGTCGTCCGTAAACACACGTAGGCTGCCGGCAACATGGGCCTCCCCCGCCACCGCATTGCAGACGGTGCCTGCCTGAAGCAGGCCGAACTTGCCAATGCAGGGCTCATCGGTGCCCAGCTCGTCCATCAGCTCGCGCTCGGCAACCAAAAACTTTGCTGCCGCCAACGCCGCATCGTGTGACTCCTCGACCGGAACGCCATAGGTCTTAGCGATATGGATGCTTGTCCCGTGAATATAAATGTGTGTCTCACTCGAACGCGCCAGCAGCGGACCGGAACAGCTCGCCAACGTGCCAGCGGGCAGATCGGGCCACACATGGAAGCCAAAAATGCGGTCGGCCCCATAGCGCTCGAACACACCACTCTCGCATACCGTCTTGGCACCACCGGTCGTTTCCTCGGCCGGCTGGAACACAAAGAGAACGTTGCGCCTAATGGCGCCCGGCTGTTCGCGAATCGTACGGTCGACATACGTCGCGGCGGCAAGCGCCATGGCCATGTGTCCGTCATGTCCGCAAGCGTGCATCTTGCCGGGATGGGTCGAGGCAAAGGCCGCTCCCGTCGCCTCCGCGATGGGCAGCGCATCCATATCGGCGCGAATCGCCGTGGCATGCGCGGCATCAACGCCGGCGTCGAAGAAAGCACAGACGCAGCTGGGGCACGGATGGGTCACTTCGCAGGTGAGCGGTGCCAGCACGCCCTCGATATAGGCAATGGTTTGCGGAAGATCGAAATCGAGCTCTGGAATGCGATGGAGATCGCGGCGATAGCGACGGAGTTCTTGGAGCTCGGTCATAGAGGATCCCTTCGTGAGGCACATCTGTTGCAACTTATTGTGATACAGGATTGCAGCGCACATGTTTCCAGCATATCCCTGCATTTTTTAAACGTTATATACGAATACTCTTGTTTGGTAAAGTGCAACGTGATAGGGTCTTTACCACTTGATAGAGGCGCGGGCACGAAGAGCCGCGGGCGAGCCGGCAGGCTTTGACCCCGTGGGGAGGCGAAACCCGCCGAACTGGGTTTTTCGGGCACGAATAACCTGGTGGGCCTGTGGGAAACACCCACAGGACTGTCTGCAGCAATGCGGGAGCGCTATCCGGACATTGGGTCCACGCTATGCGGATTCGATGCGCAGATGGCGCCGTCTGGATAGCGAGGTTTACGGGACATGGCATTGACCCCCAACGAGGCATATGCGGCCAAGCAGCCGTTTGTGGACAAGGAGACACTCGAGCATATCGTCGAGCAGTTCCCCACGCCGTTTCATCTATACGACGAGGCGGGCATCCGCCGCAACATGCAAGAAGTGCGCGACGCCTTTGCATGGAACCCGGGCTTTAAGGAATACTTTGCCGTCAAGGCCAACCCCAACCCGGCGCTCATCTCCATTCTCAACGAATACGGCTGCGGCTGCGATTGCTCGAGCTATACCGAGCTCATGATCGCCCGCTCGCTGGGTATCACGGGACACGACATCATGTTCTCGTCCAACGATACGCCGGCTGCCGACTTTGAGCTCGCCGACAAGCTGGGTGCCATCGTCAACTTTGACGACATCAGCCACATCGAGTTCTTTGAGCGTGTTGCGGGACCCATCCCCAAAACGGTCAGCTGCCGCTTTAATCCAGGCGGCCTGTTCCAGCTCTCCAACGGCATCATGGACAACCCAGGCGACTCCAAATATGGCATGACCACCGAGCAGCTCTTCGAGGCCTTCCGCATGCTCAAAGCCAAGGGCGCCGAGGACTTTGGCATCCACGCATTCCTTGCCAGCAACACCGTCACCAACGACTACTACCCCGAGCTCGCGCGCATCCTCTTTGAGCTTGCCGTACGCCTGGAGCGCGAGACCGGCGCACACGTCGCCTTCATCAATCTGTCCGGCGGCGTCGGCATCCCCTACCTGCCCGAGCAGCAGGCCAACGACATTCGCGCCATCGGCGAGGGAGTACACGCGGCATACGACGAGATCCTGGTTCCCGCCGGCATGGGCGATGTGGCCATCTGCACTGAGATGGGCCGCTTTATGATGGGCCCCTACGGCTGTCTGGTCACCAAGGCTATCCACGAGAAGCAGATCTACAAGGACTATATCGGTGTCGATGCAAGCGCCGTCGATTTGATTCGCCCTGCCATGTATGGCGCCTACCACCACATTACGGTGATGGGTCAGCCGGGCGGCGCCGACAAGGCCACGGCGCCCGTCACGAACACCTATGACATCACGGGCAATCTGTGCGAGAACAACGATAAGTTCGCCATCGACCGCGAGCTGCCGCATATCGACATGGGTGACCTGCTTGTAATCCACGATACCGGTGCGCATGGCTACTCCATGGGCTACAACTACAACGGACGTCTGCGCTCCGCCGAGGTCCTGCTGCGCCCCGATGGCGCGGCCGACCTCATCCGCCGCGCCGAGCGCCCGGGCGATTACTTTTCCACGCTCGACGTGCTGCCGTGCGGCCGAGAGCTGCTGGCCAAGTCGCGCGCCGAAAGCGCCCGCCGTCGCGCCCAAGACGAGCGCCTGGCAGTCGCAGCTCAATGGAACAAACGCATCCAGATCGCGGAGGCGAAGGAGAAGAACATGGACATCCGCAATCTCGAGGGCTCAATCGTCGCCCTGGTTACGCCGTTTAAAAAGGACGGCAGTGTCGACTTTGACGCGCTCGAGCGCCTTATCGATTTCCACTTGCAAAATGGCACCGACGCCATTCTCACCCTGGGCACCACCGGCGAGAGCGCCACGATGACCGATGACGAGGACAACTCCGTCGTCGCCGCCGTGGTCAAGCATGTTGCAGGACGCGTCCCCGTCATCGCCGGCTCAGGCTCCAACTCCACGCAAACCATGCTCACCAAGTCGCTTACTTACCAGGGCTTGGGAGCCGACGGCCTGCTGCTCATTACCCCCTACTACAACAAGTCCAACGAAGAGGGTATCTATCAGCACTTTAAGACCGTCGCCGATGCCGTTGACATCCCCTGCATCCTGTACAACATCCCCGGCCGCTGCGGCTGCGGTATCAGCGAGCGCAACGTAGAGCGCCTAGCCGCGCACCCCAACATCATGGGCATCAAGGAGGCCTCGGGCAACGTCGCCTACGCGGCCAAGATCGCCCACCTGCTGTCAGACGACTTCCGCATGTACTCGGGCGAGGATGCACTCACCGTGCCGCTCATGAGCCTGGGCGCTTCGGGCACCATCAGCGTGTGGGCCGACGTGCAGCCGCAGCTTGTACACGACATGTGCCGCGCTTATCTGGACGGCGACGTAGCGCGCGCCCGCGATATCCAGATTGCCGGCCAGCCGCTCATCAATGCCCTCTTTAGCGAGGTCAACCCCATCCCCGTTAAGGAAGCGCTCGCCCAGATGGGCATGATCGAGGCAAACTACCGCATGCCGCTGTGCCCCATGGCAGACGACACGCGCTCTGCACTTACCGATGCTCTGAAGGGAGCTGGTCTGCTTGATTAAGGCCGTCATTATGGGAACGGGCCGCATGGGCTCGCTCATCCGCACTACCGCCGAAGGCATTGTCGACGCCGCCGGGCAGCCCGTTTTTGATATCGTCGCCCAGATCGGTTTTGATCTGTCCGAGCTCGAGAGCGCCCCGGTAGCCGACGTCATCATCGACTTCTCGAACGTCGTGACCTTCGATGCCGTCGTCGCCTATGTCGAGCGCACGGGCGCCGCACTCGTTTCCGGAACCACGGGCTATTCACCTGAGCAGATGGACCGCCTGCGCGAGCTGGGCCAGAATGCCCGTGTCATGCACTCGGGCAACTACTCTATCGGCATCGCAGCCCTGCGTCATCTGGTAGCACAGGCCACACGCGAGCTGCCCGGCTTTGACTGCGAGATCGTCGAGACGCACCACAACCAAAAGGTCGACGCCCCCAGCGGCACTGCCAAGTTGTTGCTCGACGCCGTCGTCGAGGCCGAGCCCGAGGCAGGCTACCACCCCGTCTACGGACGCGAGGGCATGTGCGGCGCGCGCGACCCCAAGGAAATCGGTATGCACTCGCTGCGCGGCGGCACCGTCGCCGGCGTGCACGAGGTGGGTTTCTTTGGCCAGGACGAGGAAGTCACGCTCACCCACCGCGCCACGAGCCGTCAGATCTTTGTCAACGGCGCCCTGGCAGCCGCGCAGAAGCTCGTCGCCCGCGAACCCGGCTTCTATACGTTCGACCAGGTCATATTTGCCTAACCAGGTATCAACCGAATCCACCCAAAGGAGAGATAGCAAATGAGCAACGCAGCCGAGATGGATGCACAGGAGATTATCAACTACATCGCCACCGCGCCAAAAAAGACGCCCGTCAAGCTGTACGTGCGCGAGAAGCCGGGCATGAAGGTCCAGTGGGGCAATGCGCACGTCTACGGCGGTCGTCGTGGCAAGACCGTCTTTGGCGACTGGGATGAGCTTAAAGCCATCCTGGACGCCAACGCCGATTCCATCGATTACTACGATGTGGAGAACGACTGTCGCAACTCCGCCGTGCCCATGCTCGACCTTAAGGGCATCAACGCCCGCATCGAGCCGGGCGCGATCATCCGCGACCGCGTCGAGATCGGCGATCGCGCCGTCATCATGATGGGCGCCATCATCAACATCGGCTCCGTCATCGGTGAGGGTTCCATGATCGATATGGGCGCCGTGCTGGGCGGCCGCGCCACCGTGGGCAAGAACTGCCATATCGGCGCCGGCACCGTGCTGGCAGGCGTTGTGGAGCCCGCCAGCGCCACGCCCGTCATCATCGAAGACGATGTCATGATCGGCGCCAACGCCGTGGTCTTGGAGGGCGTGCGCGTGGGCAAGGGCGCCGTCGTGGCTGCCGGTGCCGTGTGCGTCGAGGACGTCCCCGCCGGCGCCGTCGTGGCCGGTGTCCCCGCCCGCGTCATCAAGATGCGCGACGAGAAGACCGACAGCAAGACCGGCCTGGAAGAGGGCTTACGTCAACTTTAATAGTTACGCGGTTTTGACAAACCGCGTTTTCGCTGACTTATGCTCAACCTGCGGCGCAATGTCAGCAACCAAGCCGAAAACAAAAAAGACCGAAGTCCCGAAGGGCTTCGGCCTTTGTTTTTCTGCAACGTCCAAGCGCAGCTTATCGATTCTCAATACTTCCGATGTTCTTGAGCTCGATAGAGATGAGGCCGTTGGGCTCATTGACGAACTCAATGTACTCGGAATTCGAACCCATCTCTGCCGGGAAGCTGATCTCGATACCCGTGTCGGTACGAATCTTGTGATTGCGCACCGCCGCGCGTTCGACCTGCTTGCGCTCCACGGGCACACGCTCAGGCACCTTCTCCTCGGTCAGTGCCGCGCGCACGCTCTCCTTGATGACCGGTTCGTCCTCAAAGACCTCGTCGACGATATCCCAAGGCGGCAGCTCCTCGTCATCCTCGACCTTCTCGGCAACAGCAGCCTTAACCTTGGCGAGCGCTACGGCCGTATTGGCACCGTGCTCCTCGGCGACTTCCTCGACCACACGCGTCACGGTGTCGATGACCTCCTTGCCCGATACGCCCGTGTCGCACTGCAGCAGGCCATCGGGGATAAGCATACGGTCCTCGCCGGCGATCTTGCGTTTCTTGTCCACATAGCCGATCTCCATGGTGCTTGCACGCACGATTGCATAGCTCGGCACCTTTTGCGAAGGGTTCGGCAGAATGGCATAGTGGCGCGCGATGTCGTTACGCACCTCGCCCTCTTCGCGACCCACCTCGTGCATGAATGCCTGCTTGGAGCCCAGCAGCATCACGGCAAACCAGCGGGCATCCTCATCGTCGTCAAAGTCCGCCACAAGCACGTCGGTGGACTCGGCTTTCTCAGCCTTAGTGAGTTCGGAAGAGATAAACTCCGCAATCTGCTGCGACAGGTCCACGAACTCGCGCTCGCCAAAGAAATAGCCCTTGAGCTCGCCGCCAAACGCAGAGTTCTCGGCAAACGTGGCGCGTTTATTGTCGGCCGAGGTACGTGCGCGGCGCAGATGCGTGGTCACGAAGTTGCGCACGGTACGGCTCTCGATATCGAGCTCGCGTTGGCTCATGACGTTGACGGCAGAGTCAAAGTCCAGGATATGCAGAATCGCGTGATTGATTTTCATATACGGCATTCCGTTCTAGATTGATTTCGGCACGAATCAGTATAGCGGTCGAGCCCGCCCCAGGCGCATCGAAGATTGGCGCATCGGGGACAGGTTGCTTTGTATCAATGGCTAGCGCAGGAGCTCGGACTGCCAAGCCTCGAGCTGTTCTGCCAAACTCTTGCCGGCAGCGGGCACGTCGATCTGGGGTCGTTTGGGCAACAGTGCGCATTTAAGGATTGCCACGATGGTCTGCGAGACAAAGCGTCGTGTATCCTTGTCAAAGCCTTGCGCAGCCTGGAGCATCACGGGCAGGCTCTCGCGCAGATTCCCAGCGATATCCGCAAACCGCTCAGCACCCGTAGCCTCAAACACGGAGAACAACGCATCTACAAAACGCTCGCGTTCGCTAGGCGACACTGCAAGCAGCATCTCGCGAATGGAACCATCAACGTATCGAGCACCGGCGGACAGGCGCTCACAGTACACGAAGTCGTGACCATCAACCACCCAGCTAAAGGGATTGTGCTGCAGCAGGCTGAACTCGGTGCTCTCAACGATGGCATAGTCCTCCTGTGTCTCGAGCATCATGCCAAAGATCGACGATCGAGGTAGCGTCTTGTCGATTCGACCGGAAAGATCGGCAAAGGCGTTGCCGTTCAGAAACTCCTCGACGAAGCCCGGACCATCATGGGAATACGCCCGTTCGATTCGCTCACGGGCGACATCGGAGCACATCGCCGCACCGTACACCGCAAGGTTTCCGCCCTTGGAATGACCTCCGCACAAAAGCGGCCCGTCAATCGCATCCGCCGCCTCGTCCACATAACGCGCCGCGGATTCCTGGGCCGGCACAGGACACCGGAACGCCATGTTAAAATCCTCTTTCCAGCCCACAATCGTGCTGTCGGTCCCCCGGAAGGAAAGATAACTAAACCCCGCCGGAAACCGGAACGCCATGGCTGCAAACTGCTCCGTCGCCACCACATCGCTCACGGCACGATAGCCGCAAACGTGCACGCCGCGGTATCTGGGATTTGCTGCCACGGCCTCCAACAAGGCCCTGCTCCCCTCTGGATCCCACAAGTCGTCAATCATGTCCCGATAGCACTCGGCACGCAGCAGCTCGCGTACGTCTAGGCCCTGCCAGTTCGTCAGCTCCGCCATATCACCCGGCAAACGCAAATAGGACAACCACGCAAAGACCAGGCTGTCCACCGCGCAGAACGGCCGCTCCTCAAACGGATCAAACGCCGTCTGAGCATAGGTCAAAAAATTAGGCGAATCCGACATGGCCCTCCCATCAACTATGGTGCATTGGGATGGTGCATTGGGGTCAGGTTACTTTGCACCAAAAAGGCGCCCGGACCGTGTGGGCCCGGACGCCTTCATTGTAGCTTTTCGCTCTAGCGAGCTTGATTTAGCAGGAGAAATCGACGCTGTCGATGATGTCCTTGAGGGCCTTGGCGGAGACGGTGAGCTCATGCTGCTCGTCGTCGTTCAGCGGCACGGGGACGCGGCAGACAACGCCGTCGCGGCCAACGACGGTCGGCATGGAGATGGCAAGATCGGACAGGCCATACTCGCCCACCATGAGCGAAGAGACGGGCAGAACGGTCTGCTCATCGCGCATGACGGCGGTGCAGATGCGCTTGACGGCCATGGCGACGCCATAGTAGGTGGCGTGCTTCTTCTCGATGATGGTGTAGGCGGAGTTCTTGACGTCCTCGGCGATGCGCTTCTCGGCAGCCTCATGCTCCAAGTGGCCGTGAAGCTCACAGAAAGTGTTCAGCGGAACGCCGGCAACCTGAGCGCTGGACCAAGCGACAAACTCGGAGTCGCCGTGCTCGCCCATGACATAGGCCTGGACATCGCGCGGGTCAACCTCGACGTGGGCACCAAGCATCTGCTGCAGGCGGCCGGTGTCGAGCACGGTACCGGAACCGATGACGTGGCCCTCGGGCAGGCCGGACATCTTGATGGCGGCGTAGGTCAGAACATCGACCGGGTTGGAGACGATTAACAGAATGCCGTCGAAGCCGGACTTCTTAATCTCGGGAATAATGGACTTGAAGATGCTGACGTTCTTGTTGACCAGGTCCAGGCGGGTCTCACCGGGCTTCTGGGCAGCGCCAGCAGTGACGACGATCATGGCGGCGTCGGCGACATCGGAATAATCGCCGGCGTAGATCTTCATCGGCTCGGCAAACGTCATGCCGTGCGCGATATCCAGGGCCTCACCCTCGGCACGGTTCTTGTCCACGTCGATGAGGACCATCTCGGAGAACAGACCACTCTGCATCAGTGCGAACGCCGAAGACGAACCGACGAAACCGCAGCCGACAATAGCGACCTTCTTCTCGTTAACCATTAGAAACTCCCATCTCTCTCCACAAACAAGCCGCCCGGGAACGACCCGAGCGGCTTGTCGTAATCCCAATACATCCAATCGGGACTTTGATTATGCCCCTATTCGCAGCCAAAAATCGACCGTTTACCGAAATTGTTTGCAGAATTCGTAAAATAACTGCACGAAATCGGTTTCGAGCTATTGACGGGTCGAAATAGGTTTCTAATACAGGCCAGCCTCGCGAATGGCCTCGACAGCCAAAGCGATCTGATCGGGCGGCAAGACCAGTGCCATACGCACGTGCCCCTCGCCCGAAGGGCCAAAGCTCGCGCCCGGCGTCACCACAACGCCGGCCTTCTCCATAAGCTCCTCGCAAAACGCCATGGAATCGGTGCGACCACCGGGAAGCTTGGCCCACACAAACATAGAGCCATGCGCGTTGGGACGCTCCCAGCCCAGGCCCTCAAGACCGTCGCACAGGGCATCGCGGCGTTCCTGGTACTTCAGACGCTGCGCCTCGACCTCATCGCGCGGACCGTTCAGGCAGGCGATAGCAGCCTTCTGGATCGGGAAGAACATACCAAAGTCGATCTGGCCGCGCAGCTTGGCAAAGGCAGAGACCACGTCCTCGCGGCCGACCAAAAAGCCGATACGCGCACCGGTGACGTTAAACGACTTGGAGAGCGAGAAGAACTCCACGCCCACCTCGAGCGCGCCGGGATACTGCAAGAAGCTGCCACCCGGCTCACCGTCAAACACGATGTCGGAGTATGCGTTGTCATGGACGATGAGAAGGTCGTGCTCGCGGGCGAAAGCGATGATCTCCTCATAGACCTCGGGCGTGCCCACCGAGCCCACCGGGTTAGCGGGCAGCGACACGATCATATACTTGGCGCGATCGGCCACCTCGGGATCGATGCCCGCCACATAGGGCAGGTAATTATGCTCGGCAACCAGCGGATAGTATTCGAGCTTGGCATCGGCGATCTTCGCACCCGCCTCAAAGACCGGGTAGCACGGATCGGGAACCAGGATGGTGTCACCCGGATCGAGCAGGGCCAGGCCCAAATGCCCCACGCCCTCCTGCGTGCCGTTGCACGACTGCACCATGGACGGCGTAATGCCCGAAACGCCAAAGCGGCGCTCATAGTAATCGCACACGGCTTGCTTGAGTTCGGGCAGGTCGCGCAGGGCGTACTTCCACATCTCGGGATCCTGGGCGGCTTGTGTGAGCGCCTCGACCACGTGGCCGTACGGCTTAAAGTCGGGCGTGCCCACGCTCATGTTGTAAATGGTCTTGCCCTGAGCCTTCAGCGCGAGAAGTTTGTTGTTGAGCGAGGCGAAGACCTCCGCGCCAAAGCGGTCGAGACGCTGCGATGCCTGCATGGTGCCACCTTTCGATATAAAAAACGCGGCGCTCCGACAAGAGCGCCGCGCGATACGGGCCATCAGATTGCAAAAGTGTAACGCTTACAAACCCCGTATTGGTTCAATTTAGCCAACCTTAGTCAATTGCATTGAGCGCGTCGATCTGCGCAAGCCACAGACGCGAGCTGGCGTCACTCGGCATACGCCAATCGCCGCGCGGGCTGAGCGTCACCGAGCCCACCTTGGGGCCGTCGGGCAGGCAGCTTCGCTTAAACTGCTGGGCAAAGAAGCGGCGGTAGAACGTACGCAGCCACGTGTGGACGGTCTTGACGTCGTAGACGCCCTCGAAGCTCTTGAGCGCCATGCGGTAGATCTTGCCCGGCTCAAAGCCAAAACGCAGCAGGTAGTAGAGGAAGTAGTCGTGCAGCTCGTACGGGCCCACCAAATCCTCGGTCTTCTGCGCAATCTCGCCGTCGCCCGTGGGCGGCAGAAGCTCGGGGGACACCGGCGTATCGAGGATATCGAGCAAGACCTCGGCAATGCGCCCGCCAAAGACATCGGCGGCATAGCGCACCAGATGGCGCACAAGCGTCTTGGGCACGCTCGCGTTGACGGCGTACATGCTCATGTGGTCGCCGTTATAGGTAGCCCAGCCGAGCGCCAGCTCCGACAGGTCGCCCGTGCCGATGACAAAACCGCCAGCCTGGTTGGCCAGATCCATCAGAATCTGCGTACGCTCGCGCGCCTGGCTGTTCTCGTAGGTCACGTCCTGCACAGCCGGATCATGCTCGATATCCTTAAAGTGCTGTTCCACGGCCGCGTGAATCGAAACCTCACGGAAGCTCACACCCAGGTCGCGGGCAAGCGACTCGGCATTCGACTTGGTGCGATGCGTCGTGCCAAAACCTGGCATGGAGACCGCCGTGATACCCGTGCGCGGCAGCCCCAGCGCATCGAAGGCACGCACGGTCACAAGCAGTGCCAACGTGGAGTCCAAGCCACCCGAAAGGCCGATGACCGCAGCCTTGGTACCTGTGTGGGCGAGGCGGGTCTTGAGGCCGGCGGTCTGCAGGTCGAGGATGGTCTCGCAACGCTCGGCCAGGTCGCCATGGTCGGCCGGCACAAAGGGCGCGCGGGGAAAGACACGGTCGATGTCGAGTGCATCGCGCAGGACAGGTTCTTCGGCCAGCACGCCCTCAAACGAAAACTCAACGGTCGTGGCCTCCGGAGCATCGTCGGTGCGCGTCCACGTCGTCGAGCGACGGCGCTCGGCAACCAGGCGGTCAAGGTCAACGTCGGCGATGGCCATATCGCAGGTAAGCAGTTTGGTCGCGGCGAGCTTGGAGCCGTTTTCGTAGACGAGGTTCTCGCCCGCAAAGACCATGTCGGTCGTGGACTCGCCCTCGCTCGCGTCCGCGTAGGCATAGGCGCAGTACAGGCGCGCGCTTTGGTTAGAGATAAGGCTGCGACGGTAATCTGCCTTACCGATGATCTCGTCGGAAGCGGAGGGGTTGAGAATCACCGTGGCACCGGCAAGCGCCATCTCGGTCGAAGGAGGCGCCGGCACCCACAGGTCCTCACAGACCTCAACACCCAGCACCAGGTCCTCGGTGCCCTCATCACAGCAGCGGTAGATAAGCCCCGAGCCCAGCGGGACCGGACCCTGACCGGCAAATTCAACCCACACGGGATCCGCAGGCGCCGGAGCAAACCAACGGCGCTCATAGAACTCGCCATAGTTGGGCAAATACTTCTTGGCCGTGAGGCCCAAAAGCTCGCCCGCGCAGCACACGGCGGCGCAGTTGTAGATATTCTCGGCAACTGCAACGGGAAGACCAATGGTAAAGACAATCGGCAGCTCGCGAGTTTCATCGAGAATATGTGCCAGTGCGGTCTCGCAGGCATGCAGCAGCGTGCGGTTATGAAACAGGTCGGCCGCGGTATAGCCGCACAAGTTAAGCTCGGGCAGCACCAGCGCGCGAACGCCACGCCCGGCAGCCTCGCGAACAGCCGCCAGCGCAACCTCGGCATTGCCCTCGACATCGGCCACGCGAATCCGTGGCGACGCCGCCGCCACACGCAAAAAGCCATCGTTCTTATTAGCCGAAACGCAGCATTGCTTTGTTGATCTGGACACTGGAGGCCCCTTCTACCCTGAGATTCAGTCTAACGGACGTTCACATATCTCTAACTAGCCAAAGCAACCTCCCAGTTTACTGAGAGGCCAACCTGTGCTAAGAGCATGTATGTCAAAATTAAGGCATATCAACGTCACATCTTTCGCAAATAATTCAATTGAAACACAACTACCATCATAATTGAAAATACACCAAGTCCTGTAACGAGAATTGAGAACATCGCGATGCTCGTGAACAGCGAAACAAGGAGTGTTGAAATAACAACAGCAACCGATTGCAAAGACTCCCTAATTGAAAACAGGCCTATCGATTCAGATCCGTCTCTCGCCAAATCCTGCAGCGATGTTATGAGAAGCACATCTTGAATGGCGTTTCCGGCACCGACGATAAAAAGGGAAATAAACGATATCCCAGACGCATAGCGATAGCCAAACGCCAGATACGCACCGAGCGCAAGATACGTCACAAAACAATATGATTTAACGCAATCGGAACCACTGATTAAACGACCATATATTGTATTTCCGAACAACAGTCCGATTGTAAGACTACTCTGAAGGAATCCGTATTGTATCGATGACGAGTCAAATTGCAATTGCGCTATAGCTGGCAAAAGAGAATTCAGAGAGCCGAATGCCACGCCACTAGAAATATCGATTAATAGGAAACCAATTGCCAAGTGCTTCGCGCTAAGATCACTAAATGCAGTCCTGTATTTTTCATTTTTGCTTATCCCCTCTTTATCATTAACCTCGATAACCGACGGAACATCTCGCAGCAACCAGAACGACGCGGCAAAAGAAAGCGCGTCTAATGCAAGAACAGCCTCCGCCCCAAATTGAGCGACAACAAAACCGCCGGCAACTGGCCCCAGAACCATCATTAAATTCTGCAGAAACCCAAACGAATTATTAATTACGTCGCGATTGATACTATTCGTATTGGCTCTTAACAACGAGTAAAAGCAGGGCATTTCAACCGTTCGGCAAAGCGATACCGCGCACGTAATAGCAAACATACTCCATTTACTATCAACAAAAATATAGCAAACGAATAATCCCGCGCGAATTAAGTCTGCCAATCTCATGGCCTGCAGTGTCCCAATACCCATCTTCTGAGGCAGCTGCGCGAGCGCAACTGAAAACAGAGAGGGGGCAAATCTGCAGCAGACCATCAAAGCAGTTGCAGAAACATCGTGAGTTACCTCGTAGATCAGCATTGGCAAAGCAATATTCGCACACCAATTGCCTATTTCGCTTATCCCTCTAGCAATATATAGGACCCGAATCGGACGGCTAGCTCTCAATACCGTGAACATCACGATTAACCTCGTATTTCAGGCCTCGTTCATCCCTTAATAGGAATCCATAATCAACCAAGTACCGCCTCAACACGGCATAATCAGGATAGAGCTGTGACAGCACACAATTAACCTGAAGCTCCGTATAACTTGTATTTAATTCAAAGAAAGAGACGGCCCATAGCAGCATGATTCTTTTATAGCTTTCCTTTTTTGGAATTGAAACCAGCTCGCCATTCTTGAGAAATCGTTTTTTAAAGTCTATTAGCTCATCCATTCACATCCTCCATTTCATACGCATCTAATACTAAAAATGCATACGCTTTAGGTCATCGCATTCAGCTTCTTTATTCGAACTAAACTCGAACTAATCTAAATTATTTGCTCAAACACTCTTCGAAAGCTCGTTTTTCACTCTGAGTAAAATGCCCTTCCCAGTCAGTCCACGAACAGGAAGGCAACTCACAACGAGCGGAGTCGAAGCCCTCTGCCGTCGGTCGCTCAAAATGCACGATAACCTTTTCGATATCGCCATCTGTAATCAGGTCAGAATGAATGACCTCGGTACCGTCTTCGAATGTCATATACGGGTACATCACGTAAACCACCTTGCAATCGTAAGTCCAGTTTAGCATCAAGCTATTTCGCCAAAGACAGCAAGCCCCCTTGATGAGTTGATGGTATCTGTTAAATGTCACGTACGATTCACATCTGGTGGGTACCCTGATGGCTGCATGAAACGAAGCAGATTTACACCGGGAGGACCCCGTATGACAACCAAGTACACCGACGCGCCGCGCACGCGCGTCATGACGCCGGCATCGCTCAACAACGGCGTGCACGAGAACCATTCCATCGGACAGACCATGGCCATCGCGCCCAAAAAGGGCCTGTTCGATGACATTTCCATTCCCCAGATCATCGCCGGCGCCGCAGCTGCCGCCACGAGCGTCGCGCTTGCCTCCAAGATTGGTATCGCTGGTTCAGTAATTGGCGCCGCCGTGAGCTCGGTCATCACCGTTGTGTCCTCGCAGGTCTACCGCCACTTTATCTCCGCCAGCGCCGAAGCCCTCAAAGGTACGCACGCCGACGTCGACTACCCCGCCGGCGCCTACGAGCCCGTTGAGCCCGATGTCGAGGAGCACCTAGGTGGCGCCGCGACCACGCAGGAAATGCGCCAGGTTGCGGGACGCGCGACCACGGCACGCGTCGCCCCTAACAGCCTGCGCGCCAAAGCCGCGGCAGAGCGCAGCCAGACGCAAAAGAAGGTCATCATCTTCTCGATCGCCATCGCCATCGTCGCGGTCATCGCCTGCGCCGGCGCCATCCTTATCACCACCGCCGGTGAGGGTCTGGGCGAGCGCCCCGAGCCAATCCTTTCGTCGCGCACGACCGAGCACGACGCGGATAGCTCCGGTCAATCGCAAAGCCAGCAGGACGACCCTCAGGGCACCCCCGCATCCACCGACTCGTCCTCGAACACCCCCGATCAATCGCAGGGCGTCGATTCCTCTGCGAACAACAGCGGCACGCAATCCGGCACGACCGACTCAAGCCAAACGACTGATGGCTCTCAACCGAGCACGGGCGACCAGACGAACGGCAATACATCGAGTACGGGATCTACCGACAACAGCAACACCAACAACTCGAGCGGAACCGCGTCCGGCACGGCATCCGACAGCTCGAGTCAAGGCACAACGTCGGGCAACTAAGCACATTTGCCTCTCATAGATAACCGACCTGTACAACGGGCGCGAGTCGAAAGCGGTTCGCGCCCGTTTGCCTTGGGCGCCGCCATGGCGAACGCCATGCGATGGTAAGATGCTTTACATGTGTAAAGAGGAGATTTGCCATGAGCAAGACAATAGTTAGGCCCGCGCTTTCGCTGGGCAACCACATCTATCTGTATCGCCTGCTGCGCGATGCGATTGGATGCGGCAAGCAAACGTTTATGACGCAGGTCGAGGAGGCGCTCGCCGCTGGCGACATGACCGCTTATGACCTGGGCTTCGAGTCCACGCGCGAGCTGCTCGAGGAGCTCAACGACTGCATTAAGCTGACCGTCTTTAAGGGTGGCCGCCTGTATGCCACCGTCATCGCCAACGAGGCCTGGGATGCCGCCCTTGCCAAGGGCGAGGACAAGCCCAAGGCTGCCAAGGGCGCCAAGCAGTCCTACAAAAAGAAGAAACGCGGCGAAAAGGACCTCAAGGCCGTGCGCCCCAAGCACGTTAAGCGTCCCGAGCCCGAAGCCATGGTTGAAGCCGCGCCGGAACCCGAGCCCGAGACAGAGATCGAAGTCGCTATTGAGGTAACAGCAGGAACCGAAATCGCCGCCACGACCGATTCCGAAGTCATATCCGAGCAGGACGCCACTGCGGAGCTCAACGAGACTCCCAAGTCGACAACCGAAGAGGCCGCCGACCAACCCGAAACGCCTGCGTTCCAAAACGGCGATGTCTTTGACAACGAGGCCGAGGACGATCAGCCCGACGATCAAGACGCTACCGAGTCGACGCTGGAGCCCGAGACGCCGCAGCCCGCCATCTCGCTTACGGTCGTCTACGACCCCGAGAACGCCAACGCCGGCATCACCACCATGGCATCCACGCCCATCGAGGCAAAGTCGAGCGTCGAGAACGAGAACGCGACGCAGGTTGAGGTTGAAACCGCAGTTGCAGACGCGCCCGTCACCGTGAAGCCCGCAGATTCCGAGATCAAGCCGGAAGTAACGTCGGAGCCCGCACCCGTCGTCGAATCCGTGCCCGCCGCTGCTTGCGATCAAATTCCCGCACCGGCACCGGCTCCGGCAGCAAAACCGGCAGCTGCAGGCACAGCAGGAAGCATTTCCATTACTGCAGGTGCAGCAGGTAAAGTTGTTGATGTTGTAGCAGCACCGGGCACAGCCGTAAAGAAAGGTGATCCTGTCGTTGTACTTGAGATCATGAAAATGGAGACACCAGTTGTTGCACCACAGGATGGTACTGTTGCAAGCATCAATGTAAATGTTGGTGATATGGTAGAAGCAGGCGCTTTACTTGCTACATTAAACTAGTAACTGAACCAGGAGGTTTTTACAAATGGAATATA
>OLRF01002152.1_pt1 | contig 18025 bp, 16 predicted proteins | sample 1672061 | NCBI WGS metagenome assembly OLRF01 (sample SAMEA3136641, study PRJEB25190) | human gut metagenome | reverse complement strand
CCCGGAGGTCAAGCACTGGCACGGTGCTGCACCCGATTGCTGGTTCTCTCATCTGACAGTGGAAGTGCCCGGTGAGGGCACCTCTAACGAGTGGTGCGAGCCGATGCCGGAAGAAACCTATAAGGAGTTGCGGTGATACGGTTTGATGTACACCCAACCACGATGAAACAAAAACAGGGTGCGTCCACCCGGACGCACCCTGCCAAAAGCCACAGACGATAGCGATATGGCCTATGCGGAAAAGAATGGCATCACCATCGTCAAGCACTACATTGACCGTGCCATCTCTGCCAAGACAGACAACCGCCCGGAGTTCCAGCAGATGATCAAGGAAATGACCGAGGTATATCCCCTGCGGGGGGATGTACCTCGGTCATTTTTATTTTTCGGTTGTCTCTGCCGGTACCACACCGTACTCGTCGGCGCTGACGGGGTCTGCATAGACGGCGTAGCGCTGGGGAGTGTGGGTCAGGATGCCGAAGGGGTAGCAGGTGTACAGGATGCAGCTGGGCTCCTCGGCACCCCAGCGCACCTTATCGACGTCGGTCTCCTGAATGACCTGCATGTCGGTGACTTTATAGGTAAAGTCGCCCCAGTCGGTCTCCAGATGAATGATGGCACCGAGCTGCGTCGAGCCAAGGTCCGAGAAGTACGTGCCCGTATGCCCGCCGATAAAGACTGTGCCGTTTTCGCCGGGCAGGACGCAGTCACTCTCGGCGCGGCAGCCCGCGCCGCGGCCAAACTGACCCTCGCTGTCGCCCCAATAGAGGGTGCAGTCCACGTTTGTGCCTTCGACCCAGATGCGGCCCAGCTTATCGCCGTACTGCACGCTGTCGTGCTCGGCCTGCGCAGCGGTGACCTGCTCGGCACGCTTCGCGGCGGCTGCTTCGGCGGCCCGGCGTTCTTCCTCCTGACGGGCGGCCTCGGCGGCTTCACTGGCGGCGCGGGCAGCCTCCTCCTCGGCGGCTTTGGCGGCCTCGCTGGCTGCAGCGGCACTGGCCGCAGCGGCAGCTTCGGCTGCTCTCTGCCGGTTTTTGGAGATGACCAGCGCCGCCGCTATGCCGACGCAGACGGCCAGCGCCAATGCGCAGAGGGCCAGGCACTTTGCCATCCGCTTGCGGCTCATGCGTTGTGCTCCCGGCTGGCGAGGTAAGCAGCGGGGCCGCTCCGGTACAGGTCGCCGCCGTGGGTGTCCAGCAGGACCGTCAGCGGAAAGTCCTTAACCACCAACTTACGCACCGCCTCACAGCCGAGGTCCGGCCACGCAATGATTTCACAGCTCTGCACACTGCCGGCCATCAGGGCACCGGCCCCGCCGATGGCGGCCAGATAGACCGCGCCGTTTTTGACGACGGACTGCTTGACGGCATCGGTGCGCTTGCCCTTGCCGATCATGCAGGCCAGTCCCAGATCCAGCAGCCGCGGCGTGTAGGCGTCCATACGGCCCGAGGTCGTGGGGCCTGCCGCGCCGATGGCACAGCCCGGGCGCTCCGGCGTGGGGCCGACGTAGTAGATGGCCGCGCCCTCAATGGGGAACGGCAGCGGCTCGCCCTTGTCCAGCAGCTCCATCATGCGGGCGTGGGCGGCGTCACGGGCGGTGTAGACCACGCCCGACAGCAGCACGGTGTCCCCTGCTTTCAGCGGCGCAAGGTCCTGCTTGGAGAGGGGCGTTTTCAGTACATATTGCATCGTTGCGCCTCCTTACAGCGTGCGGCTGGCGCGGCGGGTGACGTGGCAGCTGATGTTGACGGCCACGGGCAGGCAGGCCACATGGGTGGGCTTTTGCTCAATGGCAACCCCCAGGCAGGTCGTGGCACCGCCAAAGCCCTGCGGGCCAAAGCCTGTGGCGTTGATGGCATCCAGCAGTTCCTTTTCCAGCGCTGCATAATACGGGTCGGCGTTGGGTTCGTCCAGCGGGCGCAGCAGTGCCTTTTTGGCCAGCGCTGCACAGTGGTCGAAGCTGCCGCCGATGCCGATACCCAGCACAATGGGCGGGCAGGGGTTGGCTCCGGCCTGCTCCACCGTGTCAAGCACGAATTTTTTCACGCCCTCGACGCCGTCGGCTGGCTTGAGCATGGCAAGGCGGCTCATGTTCTCACTGCCTGCGCCCTTGGGGGCGACGGTGATTTTGCAGCCGCTGCCCGGCACAAGATGCACAGTCAGGAATGCCGGGGTGTTGTCCCCCGTGTTGACGCGCTGTAGCGGGTCGGCGGTGATGGATTTGCGTAAGAATGCTTTCTCGTAGCCGCGGCGCACACCCTCGTTGACGGCATCGGTCAGGTCGCCGTCAATGTGAGCGTCCTGGCCCAGCTCGATAAAGACGCAGGCCATGCCGGTGTCCTGGCAGATGGGCAGGTCTTTCTCTTTCGCAACGCAGAGATTCTGCTGCAATAAGCCCAGTGTCTCCTTTGCCAGCGGCCACGGCTCGACGGCCTCGGCGGCATCCAGTGCAGCCTTTACGTCGGCGGGCAGCCGGGTGTTGGCCTCGATGCAGAGAGCCTCCACTGCGTCGGTGATGGCGACGGCGGGAATTTCACGGATGCTCATACGCGCGCCACGCCGCTTTCTCTCGCGGCCTGTGCGACGGCAGCGGCGACGGCATCGGCCACGCGGGGGTCAAATGCCTTGGGCAGGATGTTTTCCTCGTTCAGCTCGTCGTCGGGGATGAGACCCGCGATGGCCTTAGCGGCGGCCATCTTCATGGCGGGGTTGATGTCTCGCGCACGGACGGACAGCGCACCCTTGAAGATGCCGGGGAACGCCAGCACATTGTTGACCTGGTTCGGGAAGTCGCTGCGGCCCGTGCCGATGACGCGGACGCCCGCCTGCTTAGCAAGGTCGGGCATGATCTCGGGCGTGGGATTCGCCATGGCGAACACAATCGCGTCCTTCGCCATCGTGGCGGCCAGTTCGGGGGTCAATGCGCCCGCAATCGACGTACCAATGAAGATGTCCGCGTCCCGTATGGCTTCGGCCAGACCGCCGGTCAGCTTGTCGGGGTTCGTCTCCTCGGCCAGCCTGCCCTTGTGGCCTTCAAGGCCCGCGGGGCGGTTCGGGTAGAGGATGCCGTGCTCATCAACGGCGACGATGTTCTTAGCGCCCGCGACCTGCAGCATGTGGATGATGGCCGTGCCCGCCGCGCCGGGGCCGTTCTGGACGATCTTGACGTCCTCAATGCGCTTGCCGACGACCTTCAGGGCGTTGAGCACACCCGCCAGCACGATGATGGCTGTGCCGTGCTGGTCGTCGTGGAACACGGGGATGTCGAGGTCACGCTCGAGTTCGGCTTCGATTTCAAAGCACTCGGGGCTGCGGATGTCCTCCAGGTTGATACCGCCGAAGGTCGGGGCAATGGCCTTGACCGCAGCGATGACCTCCTCCTTCGTCTTGGCGTTCAGGCAGATGGGGAACGCATCGACGCCGCCGAACTCCTTGAACAGGACACACTTGCCCTCCATGACCGGCAGACCGGCCTCGGGGCCGATGTTGCCCAGACCCAGCACGGCAGTGCCGTTCGTGACGACGGCGACGGTACGGCCCTTCATCGTGTAGGTGTAGACGTCATCGGGGTTTGCCTTGATCTTGCGGCACGGCTCGGCCACGCCGGGGGTATAGGCGGTGGACAGCGCGTCGCGGTCCTTGCATTCGCAAAGGCTCTGCACGGCGATCTTGCCGGGGAACTTGCTGTGGAGCTCCAGAGCAGCTTTGTTGTAGTCCATGGGGATACCTCTCCTTTATATAGTTTTACTTTCCGTAATGGTGCCCGGTAGGGGCCGGACATGTCCGGCCCGCAGCCTTGCCGCCACATCGCTATGGATTTTACGTTGAGGGCAGGGCATGCCCTGCCCCTACCGAGTTGCTTCTTTTATTCGTGGTGTACCGGTGCATAGTCCGGTTCCAGCTTTATGACACAGAAATGGTCGGGCCACTTGGCCTGTACGGCATTGCGCAGGGCATTGACGAGCTTGACGCCCCGGTGCTGTTTGTCGGTCATGTACTCGGCAGGGACGGCACAGTCAAAAATCACGTTTGTATGTGTCGGGCCGGGCACAATGCGCAGGTCGTGGATGTTGGCCATCGGCGCGAGTTCCTCGACCTCACGCTGCAAAAACGCCTTCAGCTCGTCCGCGTGGGGGTCACCGGTCACGACGGGGTCAAAGTGGATCGTCGCGATCAGCCCGTCCTCCACAAGCAGGTCCCGCTCAATGCGGTCAATGACATCGTGGCTGTGCATGACGTCGTCCTTAGCGTCCATTTCCAGATGGAAGCTGACCAGGCGGCTGCCGGGGCCGTAGTCGTGGATCATCAGATCGTGCACGCCCAGCACGCCGGGATAGCTCAGGGCCTTTTTCTCGATATGTTCGACCAGATCCGAGTCAGGCGCCGCACCCAGCAGCGGATTGATGGTGTCTTTGACGAGCATTGCACCGCTGTACAAAATGAACGCCGCCACACCGATACCCATCAGTCCGTCAATGCGGGCAAAGCCGGTGAGTTTTGTCAGAATCGTGGCTGCCAGAACCGCTGCCGTCGTGATGACATCGTTGCGGGCATCGGCGGCGGTGGCCAGCAGCGTTTCCGAGTCGATGGCCGTGCCGATCTGTCGGTTCAGCCTGCTCATCCAGAGCTTGACGAGGATGGACGCAATCAGTACTGCAACCATGAGCCAGCTGAAAGCGACCTCCGTCGGGTGCAGAACCTTGGCAAAGCTCTCCTTCAAAAGCTCCACGCCGATGACCAGGATCATGACAGAGACCGCCAGCCCGGCCAGATACTCATACCGGGCATGGCCGTAGGGATGCTCCGAGTCCGCCGGGCGCGCGCCGAGCTTGAAGCCGACGAGGCTGACGATATTGGAGCTGGCATCGGAGAGGTTGTTCATACCGTCGGCGGTGATGGCAACGCTGCCGGTCAGTACACCGACGGCGATCTTGCCGCCCGCCAGCAGTAGGTTGCACACCACGCTGACGATGCAGGCCAGATTTCCGTAAGCCGTGCGAACGGCGCGATCCGCGGTGCTTTTATAATTTTTGACGAAAGTCCGTATTAAAAGCTGAATCAGTGGGAATACCCCCTCTTTTAGAAAAAGACAGACCTTGTAAGGGTCTGCCTTTTGGTTGGTTATAAGTTCTTGCCTCCTCTGGGAGGGGGCCAAGAAGAAAAATTACGCCCGCACGATGCAGGCATCGCGCTCGGGGCCGACGGAGATGTACTTGATCTTGCAGCCGACCAGTTCCTCCAGACGTGTGACATAGTTCTGAGCAGCCTGGGGCAGGTCCTCAAACCTGCGCACGCCGGTGATGTCGCAGTGCCAGCCGGGCACAGTCTCGACAACGGGCTGGGCGTCGTCCAGCGTCTTGCCCATGGGGAAGCGGGTGGTCGTGCTGCCGTCGGTCAGCTTGTAGGCAGTGACGATGGGCACTTCCTCCATGTAGTCGAGGACGTCCAGCAGGGTCAGGGCCAGTTCATCGCAGCCCTGGCACTGCACGCCGTAGCGGCTTGCCACAGCGTCGAACGGGCCGACGCGGCGGGGACGGCCCGTGGCGGCGCCGTACTCATGGCCGTGCTCACGCAGCATGTCCTTTTCTGCCTCGGTCATAGCCAGCTCCGTGGTGAAGGGGCCCTCACCGACGCAGGAAGAATAAGCCTTCATAATGCCGATGGAGAGGTTCAGCTTATGGCCCGGGATGCCCGCACCGATGGGTGCATAGGCGGACACGGTGTTGGAGGAAGACGTGTAAGGATAGATGCCGAAGTCGATGTCGCGCAGTGCGCCGAGCTGGGCCTCGAACATGATCTTCTTGCCCTCGCGGTCGGCCTTGTCGAGGTAATCGCCCACATCGCAGATGTAGGGGGCAAACAGCTTGGAATATTTCTCGCACCAAGCCCACATCTCGTCAACGCTGACGGGCTTCTGGCCGTAGATCTTCTCCATGGTCAGGTTCTTGGACTCGACGATGGTCTCCAGACGCTTCCTGACACTGGCATCCATGTGGACGAGGTCGCCCATGCGCAGGGTCTTTTTCATGTACTTGTCGCCGTAGCTGTAGGCGATGCCGCGCTTGGTGGAGCCGAACTGTGCGCCGGTCTTGGACAGGCGCTCCTCCTCAAGGCCGTCCTGTGCCACATGGAAGGGCATGGTGATGGTCGCGCGGTCGGAAATCTTCAGGTTTTTGGGGCTGATCTCAACACCCTTCTCGGTCAGGGAGGCGATTTCCTTCTCGAGGTGCTCGGGGTCGATGACCATGCCGCCGCCCATAACGCAGACAACGTCGGGGCGCAGAATGCCGGAGGGAATCAGGTTCAGGACGAATTTGCCGCGCTCGTTCTTGACGGTGTGGCCTGCATTGTCGCCGCCCTGATAGCGCGCAACAATGTCATAGTCCTGGCTGAGCAGGTCGACCATGCGGCCCTTGCCCTCGTCGCCCCAGTTAATGCCGGTAATGGAAGTAAGCATACGTTTCTACCTCTTTTGTAAGTAAATAGGCATTTCAGCCTTTTCCGGAATCTCCGGGATCCGCTGCCGTTCTGTATTATACCATATTTGTCAAGAGAATACTATAGCTGTTTTGTACAAGATTCAAATGTTTCCGTTGGCGCAGTTGCAGGGGCAGATCAATGCTTAGAGAGCTTCGCGTACTCGGCATAGGGGATCTTTGCGCCGTCCGCAGTCTGAACATAGGTGCTGTCGAGCTGCTGTTTGAAGGCCGCGCGCATATCGGCCAGATACTCCTTGCGCAAAGCGTCGCGCTCGGCGGTCTCGCGCTCGGTCAGACCAATGGCCTTGGCCTTTTTTGCCAGCGCGTTGATGCGGTCAATTTTGGATTTTTCCATGGTGTATGTCTCCTTGTTGTTTGTTTTTTACCATTATACCACATTTTCACAGCAATTTCATTTTACTTTTCCGAAAAAGCGTGTATAATAAGAAAGTATGCAATTTTGAAATAGACAGGAGAATTCCATGAAACTGAAGAATTTCCGCCGTGTGGCAGCCCTTGGCATGGCTGTCGGCATGACCGCTGTGCTTGCGGCCTGCGGCAATACTGCTGACACCGCCTCCTCCGAGGCCGCTGAATCTACCGCCGAGACGGCTGACACCGCCGAGAAGGCCAGCGCTGAGACCGCGGACGCCGCGTACGCCTATCTGGCTGATTTCAGCTTTTCCGATGCGTTTGACGAGAACGGTTATCTCAAGGGCGTGACCGCCACCGATTATGTCACCCTGCCCGACGACTACGCGGACATCACGATCAGCGCCGACCTGGGCCAGGTCAGCGACGACGACATCAATGATTACATTGATTCCAACGTGCTGTCCAACTTTGCGACCACGAATGAGGTCAAGGACCGCGCAGCCGCGGACGGCGATACGGTCAACATTGACTATGTGGGCCGCATCGACGGCGTTGCTTTCGACGGCGGCGACACCAAGGGCAGCGGCGCCGACCTGACTTTGGGCAGCGGCACCTACATTGACAACTTTGAAGATCAGATCGTCGGCCATACCCCCGGCGAGACCTTTGACGTCACGGTCACCTTCCCCGAGGATTACGGCAATGAGGACCTGAACGGCAAGGAAGCCGTCTTTGAGACGACCCTGAACTACATCAAGGAGTCCGTCACCCCCGAGCTGACCGACGACTGGGTCAAGGAAAATCTCGGCGAGAGCATGAGCCTGAACAGCGTCGATGAGCTGAAAACCTTCGTCAAGTCCACGATGCTCTATGACAACCAGGCCAGTGACGTTTACACCGCCCTGCATGACAAGGCCAGCTACGCGGACGAGCTGCCGCAGACCGCGCTGGACTACTACCGCGATGTGCTGCTGTACCGCATTTACACCAACGCCCAGAAATACGGCACCGACATGAACACCCTGCTTTCCTCCGGCATGATGGGCAGCAGCTATGACAGCGTGGATGCCTATCTGACGGATGCCAACGACAGCATCAAGTCCATCACCCAGCAGGCCCTGCTGATGCAGGCCGTGGCCGAGAAAACGGGCTTCAAGTGCGACACCGCCACCATGAACGCTGACTTTGGCCGCTACTACGGCACCACCGACCCGAGCCAGTATGTCTCCGCCTACGGTGAGAACTACATCAAGATGAACGTTCTGCAGAGCGACGTCATGCAGAACCTGATCGACAACGTCAAGTACGAATAAGCGGTAAGCGCCGCCGCACTCCCGGTTTTGCACCGGGAGTGCTTTTTTGTTGCTTTTTGCGGGGGAAACCTTTATAATAAAGGTATTCTGAATAAGGAGTCCTTCCCTATGCCTCTTATCATCCCGAAAGACCTGCCTGCTTACGAGGAATTGCAGCAGGAAAATGTATTTGTCATGCACCAGGAGCGCGCGATGAGCCAGCATATCCGCCCGCTGCGCATCCTGATTTTAAACCTGATGCCGACCAAGATCGTGACCGAGACCCAGCTGGCCCGCCTGCTGGCAAACAGCCCTTTGCAGGTGCAGGTCACCTTTTTGCAGACGGCGACCCACAGCACGACCCACACCGCGCCCGAGCACATGAAGGCGTTCTATAAGACGTTTGACGAGATCAAAAACGAGCGCTTTGACGGCATGATCATCACCGGCGCGCCGATTGAGGACCTGGACTACGAGGACGTTGACTACTGGGACGAGCTCTGCCGCATCATGGACTACACCAAGGAGAACGTCTACTCCACCATCCATCTGTGCTGGGGTGCGCTGGCGGGGCTGTACTACCACTTCGGCATCCCCAAGGTGCATCTGGACAAGAAGATGTTCGGCGTGTTTGAGCATCGCGTGACACGACCCTCCAACCCGCTGGTGCGCGGCTTCGACGAGGTATTCTACGCCCCGCACAGCCGCTGGGCCGGGCTGGACCGCGCCGTCATCGACGCCTGCGGCGACCTGCGCATTCTGGCCGAGAGCGACATTGCCGGGCCGATGCTGCTTTCCACCGAGTCCGGGCGGCAGATCTTTGTCATCGGCCACCCCGAGTACGACAAATATACGCTGGACAGGGAGTATAAGCGCGATGTGAAGGCCGGCAAGCCCATCAATATCCCGTGCAACTACTACCCCGACGACGATCCGAGCCGCGACCCGCTGTTCCGCTGGCGCGCCCACGGGTATCTGCTGTACACGAACTGGCTGAACTACTACGTGTATCAGGACACGCCGTATGATCTGAGCCGTCTGGAAGCGTTGGAGAAGTAATAGCCCATTTGTAGGGGCGGATGCCTGCGTCTGCCCCCTACAGGTTCCCCGATAGTAGAATTTTGTCTCAAGGAGCTTACTATGCCCAAAATCAGCGCCTGCATTGTGGCGTACTGTGATTATGACGAGGTCTGCGCCGCGGTGCGCAGCATCCTGCACTATACCCCTGCCCCGGATCTTGCCCTGTATGTCGTGGACAACGGCAGTCCCGACGGCTGCGGCAGGCAGCTGGCAGAGACGGATTTCGGCGACAGCCGCGTGACTGTGCTGCCGCTGGAAAAGAATATCGGCTTCGGCAAGGGCCACAACTATGTGCTGGATCGTCTGACCAGCGACGTGCACTTTATTCTGAACCCGGACATCCTGCTGACCGGTGACGTGCTGGAGAACATGGCCGCGTGGCTGCTGGCCCGGCCCGGGGCCGCCATGGCAACGCCCCAGCTGCGCTACCCGGACGGCAAGCTGCAGCACCTGCCCCGCCGCAAGCCGACGCCCTGGCTGCTGCTGGCGCGGCAGCTAGCCCCGAAGCTCGGCGGTTGCTTTAAGAAGGCCGACGACCACTACACGATGCAGGATGAGGATCTGACCGTGCCCCGCCGCATCGAGTTCTGCACCGGCAGCTTTATGGCCGTGCGCACCGATGTGTTCAAGGAAATCGGCGGGTTTGACCCCGGGTATTTCATGTATGTAGAGGACGCTGACCTGACCCAGAAGGTGCTGCAGAAGGGCACCGTCTGGCTGGCTCCGCAGTTTTCCGCCATTCATGCGTGGCACCGCGCCCCCATGCGCGACGCAGGCAAGTTCAAGATGCAGCTTGTCAGCATGGGACGGTATTTCAAAAAGTGGGGCTGTGGGAAAGGGACGGTATGACCCTGCCGACATTTCGGAACTTGTAGGGACAGATGCTCACCATCGGCCCCTACAACGCCAAGAGCAGCGCAAAAGCAGCGTAAGAACAGCTCCGGTTGTTTCTCTTGACAAACCCGCGTTCCTATGCTACAGTAAGAATATCGCAAGGCCGCTGACCGACGGGATATTGTGGGGCTTACCACAGGGGACGCGGCGTTATCACTTGCCTTTTAAGCCGACCGTCTGGGCTGCATACACTGGAGTATAGTGTGTGCAGCCCTTTATTGTTTTTTACAAAAACGGAGGAATCGTACAATGTTGAGCGACATCGAAATTGCCCAGGCCGCCAAAATGCAGCCCATCACCGAAATCGCCGCCAATCTGGGCCTGCAGGGCGAGGACGTCATCCCCTACGGCCACTACAAGGCCAAGCTGAACCACAAGCTGGCCAAGGCTGACAAGCCCGAGGGCAAGCTGATCTTAGTCACCGCCATCAGCCCCACGCCCGCGGGCGAAGGCAAGACCACGACGAGCGTCGGTCTGGCGGACGCCATGAACGCGCTGGGCAAAAAAACGATGCTCTGCCTGCGTGAGCCGTCGCTCGGCCCCGTGTTCGGCATCAAGGGCGGCGCTGCCGGCGGCGGCTATGCTCAGGTCGTGCCGATGGAGGACATCAACCTGCACTTTACCGGCGACATCCACGCCATCGGCGCGGCCAACAACCTGCTGGCTGCCATGATCGACAACTCGATCCAGCAGGGCAACCCGCTGAACATTGACCCCCGCCGCATCACCTGGAAGCGCTGCATGGACATGAATGACCGCCAGCTGCGGTTCATCGTGGACGGCCTCGGCGGCAAGGTCAACGGCACCCCGCGTGAGGACGGCTTTGACATCACCGTTGCCAGCGAGATCATGGCGGTGTTCTGCCTGGCCACCGATCTGGAGGACTTAAAGGCCCGCCTGTCCCGCATCGTCTGCGCCTACACCTACGACGGCCAGCCCGTCACCGCCGGGCAAATCGGCGCAGCGGGCGCGATGACCGCGCTTTTGAAGGATGCGCTCGACCCGAACCTTGTCCAGACGCTGGAGCACAACCCCGCCATCATCCACGGCGGTCCGTTCGCCAACATTGCCCACGGCTGCAACAGTGCCATTGCCACCAGGCTGAGCCTCAAGCTGGCCGACTACGTTGTGACCGAGGCCGGCTTCGGCGCGGATCTGGGCGCGGAGAAGTTCCTTGACATCAAGTGCCGCTATGCCGGGCTGCACCCCGCCGCCGTTGTGCTGGTGGCCACGGTGCGCGCGCTCAAGTCCCACGGCGGCGTGGCCAAGCCCGATCTGGGCAAGCCCAACGCCGAGGCCGTGCGCGCGGGCAGCGTGAACCTGGCCCGCCACATTGAGAACCTGCAGGGCTTTGGTCTGCCGGTCTGCGTTGCCATCAACGCCTTCCCCACCGACACTGCGGAGGAGATGGATGTTATTTATGACGTCTGCAGCAAGGCCGGTGTGCCCTGCGCCCTGAGCGAGGTCTTTGCCAAGGGCGGCGAGGGCGGCAAGGCGCTGGCCGAGACCGTGCTGTCCATCCTGGACGACAGCGCAGAGGTGCAGTACACCTACGAGCTGGACGCGCCGCTGACGGATAAGATTGAGGCCGTCGCCACGAAGATCTACCGCGCGGGCCGCGTAAGCTACACCGCCGCCGCAAAAAAGACGCTGGACGAGCTGACCGCGCTGGGTTATGGCAAGCTGCCGGTCTGCATTGCCAAAACGCAGTATTCCTTCAGCGACAACGCCAAGCTGACGGGTGCGCCCGAGGGTCACACGCTGAATGTGCGCGAGGTGCGTTTGAGCGCCGGTGCGGGCTTTGTGGTCGTTGTCTGCGGCAGCATCATGACGATGCCCGGCCTGCCCAAGCACCCCGCCGCCATGGACATTGACGTGGATGTACACGGGAAGATCACGGGTCTGTTCTAAAAAATTATGTAAAGCAAAAATCTCCGAAGAAGCGTCAGCCGTTCTTCGGAGATTTTTTACTTAATAAAATTCTTCATCAATGTTAGGGTCAATGTCATACCCAGCGCTTCTTGCGTTTTCGATGACTCTATAGCACTCGTCTCTATCGTCTAGCCAATTTCTTCTAAATTTGCTATTGCACTCATCGTCATCGAACTCCACACCGTACGGATGCTTTGCCCATCTATCATCATCAATTCGAATTGTCGCTTTAATCATAGCGCCCCATCTCCCATTTATTTTACACATTTTTAAAGGCTATATACCGTTTCCATAAGCATTGTGCTTATCATATATCGCACATATAGTCTATACATTTCATCACATTTTGTCTTTGTCAACATATCATTTGCATTTTCAATAAGTGTAGTCGCTCTGTTGAATGTTTCATACATAATAGACGTTCCTTATCCCGACGCCAAGGTAATAACCTCCTGATTTCTAATACTCATTGTTACAGCTTCTTCAAGTTCGTTTCTTCGTTCGATATAAAAGGGGTTCACCTCATTCTTTTTCACTGCTATTGCTTCAAGACAGGCATCAAACTTCTCTCTTTCTAAATTGTAGCAGTAATTCAAACACATTTCAATACCTTTCAAGAACCTTTGTTATACATTTAAATCTCATTTTTTTACGCCATTTTCTTGCAAATTTCGCGTAATTTTCAATTTCCTTAATCACAAAAAGCTGGCGTTTCCCTTCTAGGAGCAAACGTCAGCTTTATCTAATTATTTACAAATTCTCCCCATTCGTATCGTGGAAGTACCCACGCAGGTCGGTGCCTGTCTCGGCACTGCGGTGCAGGGCCAGCCCACCGGGCGCGGGCAGTATTCGGGGCCGCACTCCTCTGCCTTGACCGCAACGAAGTTATAGACGTTCATGCTGATGAAGTCGAGCATGCCCAGCGGCAGTGCCGCGGGCCGGCGTTATTCCGCCATGTCTCCCGCTTTTGCTTCCGGGGTCTCTGCGGCCTTCTGCTCCATGTCCGGGGCAATTTTGCCGCCGGGCATCTTGTGGCCGAAGGACGGCACAAAGAAATACTTGCGGATGATGAAGATCAGTGCGATGGCCCCCACGCTGACCAGGTTCTGCACGGCGTCCTCATGGCCGACGATCATGTGGCGGGCAATGGCGTAGAGCAGCACCTCCAGCACGCTGCCGGGGCTGTGCTTGGCCAGCATCTTGATAAACTCGATGCCGATAACGATGTCCAGCGCACGTTCCAGAAAGGTGCGGATCTCCAGGCTGTCGGCATCGGTCAGCAGACCGGGCATCAGCTCCACCAGCGGGACAATGCTCATGAGCAGGGCCGCCAGCACAATGCCGGAGAGCACGACTTCGAGGATGCCCGCAGCCTCGGCGATCTGGTCGCGGAAGATGCGCTTGAACCATTCCTCCCTGCCGTGCAGGGCGTGATTTGTCAGGCGTCGTTTGGGTGCAATCATACAAAGCTCCTTGTTTATGTATTTTTTCTATTTTATCATATTTTTGTGCCCTATACCAGCAAAATTTTACAGGCCGTTTTAAAGTATGACAACTGCCCTCCAAGACCCATCAAAAACGACAAAAAGCGACGGTCAAAACCCTTTTGCACCGTTTTTTGGCTGAAATGTCCGCCGGGCGCTTGCATTTTTTTTGCCCAGCGTTTACACTACAAGTACAGGGCACATCTTACTTTTATTAAAGGGGGATCTTCCGTGGCAAACGCAATGCAGCGTATTGGCTTCTTCGCGGGTGTTCTGTACCATCATACCCTTTTTACGTCGACACCACAGCGCAGTGTATCCTGATGCGGAGCACTGCGCTGTTTGCTTTGTAAGGGAGGTTTCAAAACGTATGAAAAAAGTTGCGATCATCATGGGTTCGGACAGTGACTGGCCGGTGGTCAAGGGTGCCTGCACGGTGCTGAAGGATTTCGGCGTGCCGTATGAGGCGCACATTCTTTCGGCCCACCGCACACCGGAGGCCGCCGCCGCGTTCGCCAGGAGCGCCCGTGCCGAGGGCTACGGCGTCATTCTCTGCGCTGCCGGCATGGCCGCACACCTGGCCGGTGCCTTTGCCGCCAACACCACCCTGCCCGTTGTGGGCATCCCGATGAAGGGCGGCGCCATGGACGGTCTGGACGCCCTGCTGGCCACTGTGCAGATGCCCAGCGGCTTTCCCGTGGCTACCGTAGCGCTGAACGGCGCAAAGAACGCCGCGTATCTGGCTGTGGCGATTCTGGCCGTGGCCGACGACGAGCTGGCCGCGAAGCTTGACAGCTTCCGCGCCGACACCGCCGCCGCGATTGCCAAGAAGGACGCCGCCATTGCCGCTGAAGCCGCAGCACTGTAAAAGAGCTTTCCCCAAAAGGGGAAGGTGGCCCGAAGGGCCGGATGAGGAGCGGCCTTGCCGCTGTATCCCGTAAGCGGACTGTCCCGGCAGCCTTTCCCTCATCACCCGCCTGCGGGCGGGAGCTTCCCCCAAGGGGGAAGCCAAAGACAGGTACACATACATACTTTACTATATTATACTATAAAAAGGAGCGTTTCTCATGAATTACGAAGTTAAAGAGCAGCTGTACGAAGGCAAGGCCAAGCAGGTTTTCGCTACCAACGATCCCGAGATCGTCATGGTCCACTATAAGGATGACGCCACTGCCGGTGACGGTGAGAAGAAGGGCACCATTCGCGACAAGGGCATTGTCAACAACAAGCTGTCCAACGCTCTGATGCAGAAGCTTGAGAAGGAGGGCATCCCCACCCATTACGTGCAGGAGGTCAATGACCGCGACACCTTTGTGAAGAAGGTCGAGATCGTGCCTCTGGAGGTCATCGTCCGCAATGTTGCAGCCGGTCACTTCAGCCTGCGCATGGGCGTGCCCGAGGGCAAGGTCTTTAAGACCCCCATCCTCGAGTACAGCTACAAGAACGACGATCTGCACGACCCGTTCATCAACCACTACTACGCCCTGGCCCTCGACCTGGCTACCCAGGAGGAGCTGGACACCATCGCGAAGTATGCCTTCAAGGTCAACGAGGTGCTGAAGAAGATCATGCTGGACGCCAACATCCGTCTGGTGGACTTTAAGCTCGAGTTTGGCCGCCTGTCCGACGGCACGATCATCCTGGCCGACGAGATCAGCCCCGACACCTGCCGTTTCTGGGACGCCACCACCGGCGCACATCTGGACAAGGATCTGTTCCGCCGCAACATGGGCGGCGAAGCCGACGCTTACCAGGAAGTCATGAAGCGCCTGCTGGGCTGATTGCACCCGCATAATTTACCGTGCGCTTTCCCGTAGGGGCGCATTCCCTATGCGCCCGCAAGAGGCAGCCGACCCACGGGCGGATATAGGATTCGCCCCTACGGCTTTACCATTCCGACAATTGGAGCAAATAAATGAGCGAAATTTCCCAATACACCGAGTTCCTGCACGAGGAGTGCGGCGTGTTCGGTATGTATGACAAGACCGGCGAGACCGATATGGTCAACGCCGTCTACAGTGCGCTGTACGCCCTGCAGCACCGCGGCCAGGAGAGCTGCGGCATTGCGCTGAACGTCGACGGCGTGCTGTCCGGCTACCGCGATCTGGGCCTTGTCAGCGAGGTCTTTACCAAGCGCGTGCTGGAGGAGCTGCCCCGCGGCGCAAAGATGGCTACCGGCCATGTCCGCTATGCCACGGCGGGCCAGCGCAGCCGTTCCAATGCGCAGCCGATGGTTCTGCATCACTGCAAGGGCGCTATGGCGGTCTGCCACAACGGCAACCTTGTCAACGCGCCGAAGCTGCGCCGCAAGCTCGAGATGAGCGGTTCGATCTTTCACGGCACGTCGGACACCGAGGTCATCGCCTATCTGCTGACCCAGAACCGTCTGCTGACGCCGAACATTGAGATGGCCGTCAGCCGCACGATGGACGACATCGAGGGCGCATACTCCCTCGTTATTATGACCCACACCAAGCTGATCGCGGCGCGCGACCCCAACGGCTTCCGCCCGCTGTGCATCGGCGAGCTGCCCGACGGCAACGGCTATGCCTTTGCCAGCGAGAGCTGTGCGCTGGACGCCGTGGGCGCGAAGTTCGTCCGTGACGTGCGCCCCGGCGAGATCGTTATCGCCGACCGCAACGGCCTGCGCACGATGGAGGATCACTGCGGCGCCGCGCCGCACACGATGTGCGTCTTTGAGTACATCTACTTTGCCCGCCCGGATTCCGTCATCGAGGGCACCTGTGTGCATGAGGCCCGTCTGCAGGCGGGCCGGTTCCTGGCGCAGGAGCATCCCGTGGAGGCCGATGTCGTCATCGGCGCACCGGACTCCGGTCTGGATGCAGCGCTCGGCTATGCGCAGGAGAGCGGCATCCCCTATGGCGTGGGCTTTATCAAGAACAAATATGTAGGCCGCACCTTCATTCAGGGCAGCCAGGCCCAGCGCGAGAGCAGCGTGCGCATCAAGCTGAACGCCATCACGTCCACGGTCAAGGGCAAGCGCGTTGTGCTGGTCGATGACTCCATCGTCCGCGGCACGACGAGCGCCCGCACCATCCGCCTGCTGCGCGAGGCCGGTGCTGCCGAGGTACACTACCGGATCAGTGCGCCGCCGTTCGCCCACCCGTGCTACTTCGGCACCGACATTCCCGACGAGAAGGACCTGATCGCCACCGGCCACACCGTCGAGGAGATCAACGAGCTGGTCGGGTCTGACACGCTGGGCTATTTGAGCATTGAGCATGTGCAGCAGCTGGCCATCCACAGCAAGTGCGGCTTCTGCACGGGCTGCTTTACCGGCAAATACCCCGTCGCCCCGCCCACCGAGACGATGGACATTGTCTACGACAAGCCGCTGAGCCAGTCTAAGACAAATAAGAAGCTGTAATCATAACGACGGAAGCGCAGCAGTAGCGCAAACTTCTCTCCCCCACCGCCTGCGGGCGGAGCCTCCTCGCAGAGGGGGCCAAGCCTCCTTGCCTCCCTCTGCGAGGGAGGTGGCGCGCAGCGCCGGAGGGAGAGAGCTTGCCGCTGCCACCCGATTTTCCGAGTAATGTAACACATTTAGGAGTTCAACATGGAAAAAAGCTATTCTGCCAGCTACGCCGCTGCAGGCGTGGATATTACCGCCGGGTACCGCTCTGTTGAGCTGATGAAGCAGTATGTGGCCCGCACGATGACCGAGAGCTGCATCGGCGGTCTGGGCGGCTTCGGCGGTCTGTTTGAGCTGGACTGCACCGGCATGGAGCATCCCGTTCTGATTTCCGGCACTGACGGCGTCGGCACCAAGCTGCGCATCGCCATGCTGCTGGACAAGCACGACACCATCGGCATCGACTGCGTGGCCATGTGCGTCAACGACGTCATCTGCGCCGGTGCCAAGCCGCTGGTTTTCCTCGACTACATCGCCTGCGGCAAGAACATCCCGGAGAAGATTGCCGAGATCGTCAAGGGCGTGGCCGAGGGCTGCGTCCAGGCGGGCTGCTCCCTCGTGGGCGGCGAGACCGCCGAGCACCCCGGCATGATGCCCGAGGATGAGTACGACCTGGCCGGCTTCACAGTCGGCGTCGTGGACAAGGCAAAGATTTTGGACAACTCCACGATGCAGCCGGGCGATGTCATCATCGCACTGCCCTCCACGGGCGTACACTCCAACGGTTTCTCGCTGGTGCGTAAAATTTTTGACATTGACAACAACCCCGATGTGCTGAAAAAGACATTTGACGGCATGGACAAGCCCCTGGGCGAGGCCCTGCTGGCCCCCACGAAGATCTACATCAAGCCCGTGCTGGCTGTCATGGACGAGATCACGGTCAAGGGCGTGTCCCACATCACCGGCGGCGGCTTCTATGAGAACATTCCCCGCAGCCTGAAGAAGGGCTGTGCGGCCCGCATCGCCAAGGCCGATGTGCGCATCCCTGCCCTGTTCGACGTCATGCAGCGCGAGGGCGGCATCTCCGAGCACGATATGTTCAACACCTTCAACATG
>OLRF01002147.1_pt1 | contig 18058 bp, 17 predicted proteins | sample 1672061 | NCBI WGS metagenome assembly OLRF01 (sample SAMEA3136641, study PRJEB25190) | human gut metagenome | reverse complement strand
TAGTTTTCTCTGATGACAGAGAATCCCAACTTGTTCACATAGAAATCCTTTGCGGCTTCATGGTCGGATACGATGATTGCAATATGATGTATTTTAGATAAGTTCATTTTTTGTCACACTCCATTTCTTCTATCTCATTTTATTTCCGTTATAAACTATATATCAGCTCTCAAAATATACCGTGTGTGCCTCAGCTCCGGGGAGAGCCTTGTGTTCCACACACGGCATTTACTTTTTTCCTACCACAAAACAATACTCTTCTACAGACGCTTTCTTACCTTCCTGATTCCGTAGTACATCAATCCGCCAATCACTCCACCAACTGTATTATAGAAGATGTCTGACAGCTGAAACGTACCCAGGCGAAGCAGTAATTGCAGCGTCTCAATACTTACCGAAAAGATCAACGCTGTCTTTCCGCTATGCCACAGTATCTTTCTCCAGCCGTTTCCTGTCTTTTCTTCGAATGTCCACATAAGCACACCGGTGAACGGCACCATCATAATGACGTTCTCGATGCCCTCTGTTGTCAGCACCTGCTCGCCATTCACTGTCTTCCAGATGCCCCATCCGTCCAACACATTGGACAGCGGATTCAACCACAAATTTCGATTCAACAGCGTTCGGAACAGGATCATCGATGTCACGAATACCAATAGAAACAATTTTCGAAAGAACACTCTTTCTTTGAACCTCTCGTACCATGTCACCAGAGCGCTCTTCCAGCCTTTGCCCGCTTCGCCCGGTTCATACGCATACAGGTAAAAAAACATAGTCATAAAAGAAAGCAGAAGCGAAAATCCAAATGGTTCATACAAAGCCGTCAAAATATTTGTGATGATTTTTCCGAGCAACTCCATGGTTCCCTGCATCATGGTTTACAGATCACAGAAGAGATCTGCCTTGTACACGCCGTTTTCCAGCATCTTTTTGAAGCTGTCCTTTACTGCTGCGACATCCTCATAGTAGGTCATACCGTACCAGGTATCATTGGTTTTCAGAACCTTCACAGACATCTTTCCCTGCTCCAGCTGCTCACCAATGAAGATCGGGATCAGAAACTCTGCCTTCAGAGGATTGCCCGGTACCTCTTTCTCAAAGAACTCCCGGAAGCCGTCTTCCAATGTGGTAAGGAAATCAGGAGTCAGACCCCACATATTCATAGAAACCAGCGAATTCACATCGACAGCCACGCCATCTGCCTCCGCTCCGTTTGCGGTCTTTACAATATTCTTGGTTTCCACAACCTCGGTCAGATTGTTCTGCTCATCCATTTTGCAGATACCACGGGTTACGCCGCCGTTATCGGACAGCGTATTTTTCAGCACAAAGCCAGCCATACAGGACTTGCCGCCATTTACCAGATACTCATGGACGGCACGGAAACCTTCCTTGCCATAGTAGTCATCGGCATTGATCACGATGAACGGTGTGCTAAGAATATTCTTTGCTGCAAGCACGGCCTGACCGGTTCCCCACGGCTTTGTACGGCCTTCCGGCAGAGTGCCCGGGATGTCGTTACTATCCTGGAACGCGTAGTCTACCGTTACCTGATGATCGGCGCAGATCGCGGCGATGCGATCACCGATCACCTCTTTGAACTCCTTCTCGATATCCTTGCGGATAATAAAAACTACATGGTTGAAACCGGCCTCGATTGCATCATGGATTGAGTAGTCCATGATGATACGATTCGAAGCATCTACCGGCTCCAACTGCTTGATTCCTGTTCCGAAACGGCTGCCGATTCCGGCGGCCATGATAAGTAATGTTGTTTTCATAATGTTCCTCTCCTCGTATTTTCTAACACTTACCGAAAGCATATTTTCTCTCTCAAATACTACTCCGAAAATCCGTTCCGAAGCTCTGCGCATCGCTTTTTCCTCACGCAATCCTATTTCGACGACGTTCCAGACCTCAGATAATTCTTATTTCACAAGAGAAGCTTTCAATAACTGTTTTTCCATTCTCTGATAATTTTTTATCACCTGTACAGAACTGTTCTTCTTCAAAAATTCATGCACTTTGTTGTATGCTTCTCCGCAATATCTCCGATATCTGTCCTTAAAATCCGACGGCAATTTTTTTAATACTGCTGGAGCTACATATTTCCTCAATAACTGAATTTGTTTTTCCTCATTGTCTTTCAGAGAAACTGCCGGTTTCATCAACAGAAGATGGGCTTTTTCAAAGTAATCTGCCACATCCACGTTTTTTTCATTTTCAATACGCAATAAATAAAGTCTTGCCTGCTGTGTATCTACCTGAAATGGAACTGTATATTCAGAATCGTGAAAGAAACTATATGCAGCTTCCAGAAAACGTTGTGCCAGATCATACTTTCCGATATTCGCACAAGCAATCGCATACTGAAGCCAAAAAAATGTATTTTCCCTATAATACTCCAACTCTTTCAGGCTATCATAATAATTCACCAAAAACTTTTCCTTTTGACCCGATTTTAAAAGGAATGTATTTACATGCGAATACGATATAATATTTTTTAAAATGTTCTCATAACGATTAATCGTTCGATATCGATTCGCGTATTCTGCCGTCAATTCCAATACTTTTATAATCACATCATTACAGTCCAATTCTTTCAGGATCAAATTCGCTGTAACAGCCGATTTAATGCGAAAATCTGTTGCTTCCTTCGAAAAATCTAAAATCTCCTGTACATTTTCATCTTGTGTAAAACGCGGATCAAACGCCGCGTTAACTCCGATAATTTTACCAATATCCTGTGCATCTATATTTAAGCTCATAATTTTTACCAGTAATGCTAAAATAAGGACTTCATAATATGACACAGAAACTGATTTTATACCTGAAACGATTGTTTCTATTTTATTCTTCATATCCGTAGAATTCACAACATCTACAAGAATACTCTGAAACTCTGAATTTCCCCATTTTCTGTCTTTTAATCTTTTCTTCTTTTCCGATCTGGAAAGATTACTCAAATTTCCCCATAAGCCATTATTTCGCAAAATATTGCTCATGACGTTTAATTCTTTTTCATTCAGTTTATTTAAGTCAATGACTTTACTCTCACCTTCCCCCACTTTTAATATTTCATTTGCTTCCCGAATCCGAGTATCATACAGAACCGTACGTGCTGTCAAAATAAACTGAACGTCTTCCAGGGAATAAAAAGCAAATTTCTCCAATACATTAATGTAATTATAATAATTTTCTATAATAACCAACTTTTTTCCTGGGCTTTCGACAATATGCTGAACGTCCGTTGGTAAGCTTTTCATATAAACTGTTTTTAAAGTAAAAATTTGATACCCTTCGTCTTCAAACAGATGCTTCAAACATTCTGCGAAAATCGTTTTTCCATTTCCCAAATTAGCATGTACATAGATAACTCTACAATTATTTTTCAAATCCTCTTTTACTTCTTTTAGTTGCTTTCGAAAAATTAAATTATCATAGATTCCTCTATCGGTATGCCATAAGCTATCTACACTCTGACCGGTCATAAAAAAATTATGAACTTCGAGAGAAGTAGCTTTCTCTATGGTATTTTTTTCCCTGGCCACCTCAAAGCATTGATAAATATGAAAATCTGTCATTTTGACAGGCATTGGATGATCACTTTTATATTTATCTAATCCTTTCGTGAATTCTTCCATTGTTATCGCATAAACCGTTCCATATCTCTTTAACTTTCGTTTCTTATCTTCTGAAATTTTACTATCTTCAATAAATACTATTTTCTCGTGCACATTCTGTGCATAAATTAATCTTTTCAGATCCAAATCATAATCTAAGGAAAGTCCCACAATAACTACACATTCAACCGTTGTCAAATCATCCGAAAAAATAGCGCCCCATGCGTTCTGGTTCAAGCTTTCAGAAGCATAGCTTCGACCTGACAAACGGAATTCCGATTGAAGTGTTCGCTCACTCAAATTTCCTATATATCCATTAATATAAACACATTGTTTTTTCTTACTTTTTTCCAACTTGACATCATCAGAAAGGGTAACCGCATAAAGCGGTTCTTCCATATCCTTGGATGCTAAAATCGGCACCTCATCATAATTGGTAGTGTAAACTCTCTGCCAGTCTTGTCCATATAATATTTCATGTTCTTTCTGTACTTTCGAGACATACAGTACCTTCTTTAACTCTGCAATTAATTCATCCGAGCTTTTTGTTTCCAAATAACTGTCTGCTGCATCCTGCAAATCATATGGATTTTCCGGGTTCACAATTCCAGCAGATTTATAAAGTCTTTCCGCTAATGCAACACCTGACGGAAATTTTTCCCCATTCATCCCCAATGCTGTCATATGAGCACCTGAACCAGTAATCAGCATTGCTCTACCAGTTATAATCGCTTGGTATATTTTTTCTAGTTCCATAGAACATCCTCCTCATTTATAAGGGCAGTGTCAAATTTGCTATCTTTTCTCAAACGTAAACGATAGAACGGTCTTACCAAAACGGCGGGGCCTTATAAAAAGATTTACCTTTCCCCATCTGTCAAGAAGCTGTTCAATTAGTCTTGTCTTATCAATATAGTAAAAACCCTGCCGGCGAATTTTCTTAAAATCTTCGATACCAACCGGAAGTTTTAACGTCGCTGCCATTCTTCAACGCTCCTTTCCGAAGCTATACTAACAGGCAAAGGATATTATATCCCAGTGTATTTTGATTTTACCATCTGGGAACTCAAATGGCAAGTTGATCCTATCTTCTTGATAGAGTAAACTTACTGTCAGTTGGAGAGTCGCAGAAGATTCCCTGCTATGAACTTGGCCAGATTGTTTTCTCATTCCGGACGGGCTTTTGCTGGTCAAGCCACGACCAGAAATCCTCCAGAACAGGTTTTTCCTTCTCGAGACGCAATTGTTTCCGCTTTTCATAATTACCGGGATACTTTTTGTTAATGGAGTCTTCCATGGCAAACAACCGATTGCAGTACTGGACTCCCTGTACTGCAGGCTGGCTGTAGCCTCATATGTGATTTCTGTCCGTCGGATCAAGAGTTCGCTTACAGCTTCCTTCAGATTCTACCTTACGATAGACACCCTTGCTGTTCAGCTATACACTTCCTTGTCGCCTAGGCGTGTTCGGGACTTTCACCCGTTAGAGCGCGCCCATGGCGCGCAAACTAAAAATACCCTGCCAGCTTTCACCAGCAGGGTTGATTAGAATTTTTACTTGTAAAGGTCTTCCAGCGTTATCAGCCGAACTTCACCTCGCTCTTGTGCCTGAAGAAGTCCATCTGTGAATCCGCCTTTCGAGAAGATATAGTAGTGATAGTTGTTGCCCTTTCCAAAAACTGAGGCATAATCCCGAATCAAATCGAGTTCATCCACACCGATTTTCTCATTCCGGTATTTGCATGAACCGATGATATAGTCTTTGCCCTCAACAGGAGTTCCGACGATATCAATCTGTATCTGCTTTTTCTTCTTCGGGTCTGTCCCCCACCACTGGCCGATTTCACTCAGATCAATAGGAAGGCTATCCGAATAATAGAGCAGGTAATCCTGACACATCTTCTCATAAATTAGACCCATGTAATCAGGAAGATACTGCTTTACAGCGTGTGGATAGGTCTTTGCAATTCTGCCAGAGTCAATGGCACTCATATTGATTGGCACAAACCGATACCAGAAACGGAAGAAGTTATCAGCCAGCAGATAGATGGTTTTCTTACCCGGTTTTTCTGTAATCGGTGTTTCTTTCTTCGCAATGCCAAGGTCGATCAGCGTTTTCAGGTACTTCGATACGACCGAGTTTTCCTCGCCGACCTTCATCTTGATATCGTTCATTCGGGAAGCACCTTCTGCAATCGCTTTAATGATTGCATTATAAATGGCCGGCTCCCGGAGTTCCTGCTTCAGTAAGTTCCCCGGTTCCTCATACAGATAGCTGGAGCGGTCAAAGAAATTATCCAACAGAGCTTCATCCACACTATCTCGCACATCCAACTTATTGATATAGTGGGGAACTCCTCCCGTGATCCCATAAATCAGGGAATTGTCTTCTGCAGACAGATTTGGGTGGAACACAGCGGTTTCTTTATAGTCTAGCGGCTCAATCTTAAACTGGCCAGTACGTCTGCCATACAACGGACTTTCCTTTCCAAGCACCTGACTCTCCATGAAGCTCATAGAGGAGCCGCAAAGAATCAGGTACATCTTGGACTCTGTCCATTTGTGGTCGATGATGTGCTGCAGCATCGCTGAAATAGCTGGTTTTGCTTTTGCAAGATAAGGATACTCATCAATGACAAAGACAATCCTCTTTTCCTTTGAAAGTGCTGTCAACTCATCCAAAGCTGCATCATAGGACCTGAACTCCGGTGCAGACTCCATATCCGGCCGCTCAAAACTCATAATCGACTTTGAGAGAGCTTCCAGATTTTCCTTTCCTGTCGTGTTCAATGCAGAAAAGAAAATGGTAGGCTTATCTTTGCAGAACTCGTTGATCAGTGCCGTTTTACCAACACGCCGTCTGCCGTAGATGACAATGCACTCAAACTTATCACCTGCATACCGTTTATTCAGTTTCCGCAGCTCATCCTCACGGCAATAGAATTGACTCATCTGCTCACCTCCAATAATTATACTCGTGAGTTAGTAACTCGTAAGTTACTTCTTTACGAGTATAATAAATCAGATAGTCTGCAAAGTCAAGTAAAATAACGATAAGTACATATGTTGCCTTCCATCCTGACCACGATGTCGGCCCTCTGGTTCTTTTGGGATTTCGGCGCTCACTAGCTATCCCTGTTACCTTGCTGTCTACGCTTAGCCTGCAGCGTTGCCGCGGCAGACTCAACACTCGCTTCAAATGCTGTGGTTAGCAGCTTATTTGATGGGGCTTCCACCCACCGGACTATATACCCTTTGCTGGACGCACGGGCAGACCCCAATGTGGCAAACGTACTGCTCCACTGCTTTCAAATACGCCCGCTTCATTCATAGTGATGATACACATCATCATCTGTCGTATAGAAATCACGACCGTCTGTAGTATAGACAACATCACCGTTTTCCAGATAAAAAACATCAGAACCGCGGCCGGTGATACGAACGCTTTTGCCATCACTGTCACTCAGATATTCCGGCTCCGAGGAAGATGTACTGGAAAGTTCATCGAAGAGTGCACCAAAGCTAAGTGGATCTGTTTCTTTCTCCTCTTCATACGAGGGAATGGGTGTGAGCAAAGCGTCAAAAATCTCCACAATATCTTCGCGCAAAGAACCAGAGTCTTGAGGTTCTTCGAATTTATCAATCCCAAGCCAAAGACGAACTACAATCCAGATCAGGCAAAAAACACCGACACCGATGATAAAAATTCCACCGCGTGTGCTGAGCATAAAAGCATTGGCTGCGCTGTCGCCGGCGGAACTCGTATTCAGAATCGTAGCAAGCCATTCTGGCTGAAATCCGAAATGAAAATAAGCCACCGTCAGACCGCCCCAGATGAAAAAGAAAAATGGTATGAATATGTACATTATAATCGCCTCCTGTCTCATATTTTTTTCATATTTTTAATGAAGCGCAAAACGATCAAACTTTCCATCTGACACTGCTAAATCAATGTCACTCGTACGCTTAAAATCACCTCTTGCCTTGATCCGAAGAGAAGAATTTTTTTACATCATATTTTTTTGCAAAATCAGTAATTTCCTTTATCACCTGTCGGCGTATCCCTGTATTTTCTATTCCACCGGATTCATCGTACAATGCCAACTCATTTCCTGTTTTAATCCCATTATAGCATCATAGTATATAGTTGTCATGTAGTTAAAAACTACATCCTTTCTTCCCCTTTTTTAGTAATCTTTAATGGGGTCTGACCCCAATGTGTATTCGGCCTTTGTTCCATCCATCTGGGTATGGCAGCTTTTCAGCATTTCCTGATTTATCAGATGTCCCAAAGATGTGAATACCATGTCTGGATTTTCTTTTGATAATTGTGATATTCTCGCCAATTTCGTTTCCATTAGTTCCTCTATCTCTGTGTATAGCTAATGTTTCCTCTTTGATATAGTTTCGCAGGCCAGAGCTGTGAGGAACAGCTCTCTCTCGACTTCCCTCCTGTATTTATTTTGTTCCTGCCATCCTTGGTACTACTCGGGCCTCCGACTACCTGCATTTCCTTTGCCATCCTTCTTTTGATTGTCAGGCATACTTCCTGTTTACACACTTCAGAAAGAAAATGCAGGTTCTCTCCAGTTGATATATATTCCCTGTGTAACATGAATAGTTTCTACCAACGCCGCAGAGGTATGTAAAATCTCACCATAGCGATAAGTACATATGTTGCCTTCCATCCAGACCACGATGTCGGCCCTCTGGTTCTTTTGGGATTTCGGCGCTCACTAGCTATCCCTGTTACCTTGCTGTCTACGCTTAGCCTGCAGCGTTACCGCGGCAGACTCAAGACTCGCTTCAAATGCTGTGGTTAGCAGCTTATTTGATGGAGCTTCCACCCACCGGACTATATACCCTTAGCTGGACGCACGATCAGACCCCGCATAGCATTGGGCAGTGCAAAATTTATAATAATCTTTTTCATTCAGTAACACCGCCATTTTAACAGGGGCAGACCCAAATGCTTACACTTGTGTTTTGACGTTTTCAGATAAAGAATCTAATTGGAAACTTGTGATAGAGGAGAGCCGCGCGAGATCGCGGCTCTTGATGTTGAAGGGACAGATCAGAAATTCCAATTAATATCTTCTCCCAGCTTATCAAAATAAGCACAAATAGCAACACCGATAGATGGTGCTGTAGGACCGAGACTAGAAGATTTAAGTTCACACTCATTAGCAATATAGGATAGCTTATTAGCATTTATGTACTTATAAAGCAATGGCCACATATAATCTGCAATTTCTTTGAATTTTCCGGTGAAAACAATTAAATCTAAGTTAAGGAGATTGATGAGCAGATTAGTGACTTTTCCAATATAATATGTGAAAATTTCAAATTTCTTTGGATTATCCATTAAATAGTTTTTAATATTAGCAGAAGTCAATTCTGAAAATTCAGCTTTCGTCATCTCAAAAACATCATTTCGAATCCGATAGTCTAAACATTCAGAACTCCCGCAGGAACAACAGCTTTCCACGGCTTTAAACTCTATAGCAGGATAGGGTGGTAACTCCAAGTGACCGAGTTCACCGACAAAATTTGTAGCACCATGGTATAAACTGTTATTAAAAATCATGCCCGCACCTACACCAGCACCGAGATAAAGGATCAGCATATTTTTTTTGTCACGATATTTGTAGTTAGTACTTTCAGGATTATACATATTATATTTTTCAGCCACGACAGACGTATTGGAATTATTATCAATGTAGATATTGATTCCTTTTTGGCCGAAAAAGTCCAGGCGATTTGGATAAATAATAGTATTCAGCGGTTTATCCGACAAAAATTCAAGGTTATGGGACTTTACAATTTTCTTTGTGACATTGTCGATGGCACCTGTAAAAGCAATTCCAATTGAAATAATATTCATATGGAATTGATCCTGTTTTTCTACCAACTTTATAATATCGGCAATGATATCATCTAATTTTGTCTGCAGTTCAAAGAGATTGTCTGGAGTTTGAAAGAAAATGTAATTGGTAATTTCTTTTCTGTTTTCATCCATATACTCACGTGCATCACAAAAGATATCCAGATCGGACAAAACGCGGCCAAATTTTTCGCTGGAAATAGGAGAAAAATTCATGTCAATTATAGTAAGTTTTGTCTGTGCAGATCCAACAGATATACCAATCATATGCGCGAAATCCGGGTTGATCAGTAAGGGGCTGGAAGCACTTAAAATATTACTTTTCCTTAAAACTTCAATATTAGTGGATACAGTCGGCCAGGAAACTTTAAGATACTCTGCCAAGGCAGCTTTTGAAATCTGTGGATAACAGCGTATAATATTGATAAGTTTATTGTTGTTTTTTAGCTGTGAGATTACATCGTTCATAAGTATTATTCCTTTCAGCAAGTTTGGTACGTAAGGACCATGATTTGGGTGGGGTTAAGTGGTTGAAATATTGCTTTAAGGGAAATGAAATCCCTAAAAAACAGAAGCACTTGTACGATCTAATATAAAATTATCATATCATATACTCCAATGGATGACAAATAAAAGTGCACAAAAATATATCGAAAAACTTTAACAGAAATTTTAAAGTGCCAGAAAAACATACAACAAAAAAGGATATTAAAAAGCTTTTTAAAATATATTGACATAAAAATGCGAACGAGGTAGAATTTAAATAGTAACTATTCTGTGGCACTGATTGGGTCAGGAGGTGGTTGAATGTCCCCGAATCCTCTCTGAAATGATAACATATGCTCCGGATAAGAAGGAGTTTTGTTTGAAACTTGGAGCAATAATTGCAGTTGGAGTAATAGTTATAGCATTGGCTGTTATTATAGGTGTCGTTTATTTGCTTGGTACAAAATTAAAAGAAAAAGGGAAAATAGAGCGTATAAAAATTGTCTGTGAAACATTAAGGAAAACACAAAAGGATCCCATTATTCATAAGGATGAAGTGGAAAGTTTATTGAAAAATGAGATACAAGAAGAAATCAAAAAAGAGATTAAAAATTGTATAAAAGGAGAAAAATCGCACAAGCAGCGTAAGACTGCTGGAAAAAAGATAGCTGATTTTATTAAATTTTTTTTGGAAAAGGAGTAATTGAATTGAATAGAGAAGAAATATACGCGTAATAGCCTCGGTTCCTTGGAATTGAGGCTATTAAATTTTTGAAAGAAATACAAGGGGATTAAGCCAGAGAGCGACATATTGATATAACAATATAATGAGATCTTTCATCGATGTGATGCAAGGCCTTTTAGATCAAGTGTTGTTGACTCCTTAAATTAACGCTATTATGATCTTCTTGCATGTCTCTGGATTGATCTGTATACTGTCAGTAGTCTACAGAAAGAAAAAGAACCCAGAGCACCCTCCCTGACAAGTTGTGTACTCTGAGATCCTGGTCATATAACCATGATTATTATATCAGATTACACACTGGTCCTCAAGGAGGATTTTGGTATTTTTTGTTGAGAGCAGTGAAACTTCCCATATGTGCCCCATCTGCCACTCCTATCATACGGAACTTCCGGACTGCCTGGTGCCTTACAAACACTACGAAGCAGAGGTCATCTCCGGGGTTCTGGATGAAGTAGTACGCCCAGAGAATCTGGACTCAGAAGATTATCCGTCCTTTTCCACCATGCGGCGCTGGATGCAGTGGTTTGTAGAAAACCTTACCCGGATCGAAGGATATCTGCGTACGGCTGGATTCCATCTGCTGGCCTGCGGCCGAGGCATCCTTTTTTCAAAAGTTTCCCTGCTCGATGCAGTCAGTAAAAAGCATTCAGACTGGCTGGAACGTATCCTGCGTCTGATCTATAACAACGGCGGATTTCTGGTTCCGATCCGCTGGTAAAGCAATGCACCTGCTTTGATTCGTCTGACGCACTGCCTGCTGGTATAGTTGTCTCAAAAGGAGGCAGTTATACTATGAATACAGAAAAAACAGCTGCAACACAGCAATGGCAGGATCAGGAAGCGCTCCGCCGCTTTCAACTGATTTCGCCGCTCTGACATACCTGAAAATTAAAGCAAACTTGTTACTGTTCCTTTATATGAACTCCGCACTAATTTTTGTACTTCGTTTAATTGCATTACTTTCATCCGCTCTAATTCGCATTCGTCAATAGTATCAGGGGTAAAAATCCTGATTTTTACATTTCCAGTGTCCGTATTGTTCTTAATTGTGATATCATATAATTTTATTTTTTTACAAACGATTTTTCTTTCATAATTTCTCCGAAAATAATTTTATACAAAGATGATTTATTTGCTGACTTGTGATATACTTAAAGTAATGTGTGGACTGGGGAATTTAGTATAATGTACGTTTGTATTCTAATAAAGTATGAAATATAAAGAGAAGATCTGTATGCGTTAATAACGCACGCAGGGTTTGATATAGGGGATAGGGATTACCCCATATCTAATAGAGAAACTACCGGTAAAGGCATGGAAATGTCTTACATTGCCACTAATAATCCACGCATATTTGTGCCGAAGTTTAAGATATAGTGTTTTTAGGTGAAGCTGATCACGCATGCCAAATTAGCATAAAAAAGTAAGAATTCTAATTATTTTTATGGATTTTAACACAAATGATCTGTCTTGGTAAAATACAGACTATTAATTAAACCAAAAGAAAGGGTGAAGATATGGCAGAGCTTCAATATAAATTGATGACATCTGCGGTTAATAACTTTGATTGTGGGAATCCTGCGATTAATGAGTATGTTGAAAATTCCTATTTTGCCACACTGCTGCAACAGTGTTATGCATATGAAATTGAATATAAGTCACTCGTAGTGGGATACTATATGATAACCTTTCGGGATGTCGCTTTTTATGATTGTATTTCAGAAATATCTGATTATCAAATTGATGATTTTGGAGAATTTCTTCCCAGTTTGTATATAAATTATCTGGCAATAGGAACAAAATATCAAAAGAATAAAATTGGGACAAAAACATTAGAAAAAATTATTAATGAAGCACGGCAATGGACTGATTTTTTACCAATTCGTTTTATTACCCTGAATGCAGTACCTGAAAAAGTGGACTGGTACAAAAAAATTGGATTTAAAGAGATGGGCAAGAATATTGATGCGGTAAATACATACATGTATATTGACCTTATTAAGGACAGTCAGTATGTGAAAAATTATTTTGAACAACAGACCGCTGACTTATTAGGATATTGAAAGGAGAATATTATGCGCAATACTGTTATGACAGGTCCCATTATTTTATCTAAGGAAGATTCTTCACGACTTCGACAGAATATTCTTCATCCGACCGTTGAGTATCTTCAAGAACAAGAGCGTTATTTTGAAGAAATAGCTTCCAGTATGATTATCCACAAAGAAGGTTCTAATACAAGAGTAGAATTTAAAGATCTGGATCTTTCTAATCTTGATTTAATGATTGAAAAAGAAAAGAATGCGGCACCAGTACAAGTTCTAATGCGAGCATCCGCCTATATTTCACTTACATCAAAGGCTTCTTTTATAAATATGCACAAAGCTATTTTAAATAAAGCTGTTTATGTGCATGAAATGATAGACATTTCTGAAACCGGTTATTCATATAAAAAAGCACAAAAAGACACAGAGCTTCCGGAAAATAATTTAACGGAAGCAGCTTAGTAAGAAAGGAGAATGTATGGTTAGTTCATTTCAGTTTAGCAATCCTTCCCTTTTAAAACTCTCTTTTGCATTAAATAATGGATTCGAAACAGAAGATGCTTCCCAAATAAATATATCTCTGGAATCACATGTGGAAACACAACCTGGACCGGAAGAAAATTCAGCCGTGGTTGTTTTGAATCTTCTGATCGGAAAAAAAGACGACTCCTCTCCATTTTTTATTGAGGCTGAAGAAGCTGCATTGTTTCGGTGGAATCCAGAGAAGGTTGATGCAGAACATAGTGAGAAATTATTAAAACAAAATGCACCGGCATTATTGTTATCCTATTTGCGCCCAACAATTTCCTTAATTACATCTGCATCACCTTATGCTGCTTATGATATCCCTTTTATGAACTTTACAGAATAGTTAATAGGTGCGGGAAATTTTTGAATTTGCCATTCTGCTTATTTCGAAAATTTTTCGCACCTGTTTCCTGATTATGTTATTATTCTACTGTAACACTCTTTGCCAAATTCCTCGGCTTATCCACATCCAGTCCTTTCGCCACAGAAACATAATATCCCATCAACTGCAACGGAATCACTGCCAGACTTCCAACGAAATGTTCATCCACCTTTGGTACATACAACGTAAGCGCTTAATTGGTTCTTTCCACACTTGGTTGAAATTGATGTGTTAAAGTTATATAATATATTCAAAATATATTTACCAAGAGGGATATTTATATGGACGAATTTATTAAGTTACTTGACCCAGCCTATGAACTAATACAATATCGCATAAAAGAAGATAAAGTGATTTTTCATATTGCATCAACAATAGCTGAATTAGAATGTCCGTTTTGTGGAAGAAAAACATCTAAAGTTCATTCTATTTATGAAAGAGAAATTCAAGATCTTCCTATGCAAGGAAAAAAGGTCATTCTGTTGGTAGATACCAGGAAAATGCGATGTATGAATCTGGACTGTTCTCATAAAACTTTTTCCGAGAAACATCCATTTGTGGCTGCTAAATCGAAAAAAACGAACAGGTTAATCCAAAATATTTTATATACATCATCCCAACTAAGCTCGTTGAATGCTTCTAAACTTTTAAAAAGCGAAAATATTTCAGTTTGCAAAAGCAGCATCTGCGATCTGCTTAAAAAAAATGCCATCCATTGTGGATAAATCTTCTGTAAAAATGGTATGTGTGGATGACTTTGCTCTCCGTAAAAGATTTTCTTATGGAACAGTTATGATAAATTTGGAAAATCATCGGATTGTTGATATGATTCCGTCAAGAGATACAAATGTTGTCTGCAACTGGCTGAAAACGTTTCACAATATCGAAGTTATTTCAAGGGATGGAGCCATTACATACGCATCCGCTGCTACAAATTCTCATCCTGATGTCATACAGATTAGTGACCGTTTTCACTTGATAAAGGGACTTTCGGAAGTTATCTGTAAATATATATTTCGTGAGTTTTCTGCAAGGGTTGAAATACCATTAACAGAAGGCGTTACGGATGAAATGAAAGCATTATATAACACTGCAAACCGGTCATTGCGTATAAAATTCGCCCATGAAAAACGCAGGGAAGGACTGACCATATCGGATATAGCATTATTGTTACATTCATCACCTAAAACAATCCAAAAATATCTTGCGATTCCAGAAGACCAGATTCCAGAAAGTAAGGAAATTGCCAGGGAACGGCAACACCAGCTGGCTATAAAACAAAAAGAACAGGAAATAAAAGAAGCAAGAAAAATGGCTTTGGCAGGATATCCGATTGAGCAGATTGCATCTCAGATGCACCGTGCCCATAAGACTATACAAAATTATTTAAATCCTGATTTTTCAGTTACAAATGGTCATTATAATGTTCGAATTCCAGGAAAATTAGCTCCATATGAGAACGAGGTAATAAAACTCAGGAGTCAGGGATTAACGTATCCCCAAATACATGATATTATTTGTAAAAAGGGATATACTGGCAGTGTAGCTTCGTTACGAATGTTTATGCAAAAAGAAAGAACACGAATACATGAACAGAATGAAACAGAAAAGCCGCATTCTGAATATGTGCAAAGGAAATCCTTATGCCAGCTGGTTTATAAAAAACTCGAGGATATTGGCACAATCACTGTCAAACAGTATCAGGAAGTATTAAAAAAATATCCTTTATTGAGTGAGTTATATACATTAACCAAAGACTTTTGTAATGTCATATTCTCTAAAAATCCTACAAAAATAGATGAATGGATCAATGCAGCACAAAAATATGATATCCCTGAACTTCAAACATTCATAAACGGCATAAAAAAGGATATAACTGCTGTAAAAAATGGAATTATATATTCGTATAATAATGGCTTAGCAGAAGGCAGTGTAAATAAAATCAAAGTCATAAAACGGGTAATGTATGGTCGAAACAGTTTTGAACTATTGAAAGCGAAAGTGCTATTCGGAGAACTCTTTCACGTTAAATTCAACTAAGAATGGAAAGAACCATTCTACCGTTTACGGAAAAAAAGGCCTGCACAGTAGAGGATATTGAGGCTTTATAACAGATAGCAGAAAGTGTCGCCAAAATGTGGCAGAGATTTCGCTTTTAGAAAATAATATCCCCGTTTTGCCGAGAGCGCATCCAGTAGAACGGGGAATTCCCTTATTGAAAGAAAAATTACTGTTTTTTCTGGATAAACAACCAAAAAGGACACCTTTTATTGTATAATTATGTTACCACAACATAAAAACGAAAGAAGGTGTCCTTAATGAAAAATTAGCATTCGCTTCCAAAAAGGTCAACTCTTTTTCAGCTTTCTTCAGTGATACCTTCTTCTCTTTCAGATCAGCCTTCTGCTCTGCAATTGCTTTCTGAATGGATTCGATCTCGGTAGTTAAGGTTGTGATTTCGGATTGCTTTTCCGTTATTTGGGATGCGTAATCGGTATTGGTTTTGGGACGGTTTTTGCTGCCTTTCGTTCTGGGCATCGTGATAACCTCTTTTCTTTTTAGTGGTTTAAGTATAGCGGTGTGTTGGGGCGCGGCGAATATAAACCGCCTTACTCGACCGCTCGAAACATCATAGAACCTCTCGTCGACCGGCTTGTATAATAATTGCCAGTCAACTTTTTTGAATCATCTACACAAAGCATCGCTGTTCCATAATGAATTGCACTACGATCTTGGAGTTCAGCCTTTGGTGTATTCAGATACGTGTATATAAGTTGCTGTTCATTGTTTACTTTTTCGATGCCTGCAGTAACTGAATTACTGGTGCTTTCATTCGTGCCAAGTTTAACAGATACATTTAAAAATGTTTGATCAATCCAAATTTCTGAATTTCTTGTTTGTTTAACACCATCCCAAACAAAAGTAATTGTTCCCTTATAATGTTTCGCTAAAACAGGTAGTTCTCCAGTTAAAAAATAAAACGGTTTTTTCTTCCAGAGCCATTTATTAAATACCGCCATAAAAATCGCAGTTACACCTATAGCTTCCCCGGCATATCCATAAATAGAATAGCTACAATTAAGATACTCTCGCTGATTTATTGCTGAAGCAATTCCACTAGAATCTATTAAGCAACGAATAACAAATAAAAAAATTGTTATCCACACGCTTATATTCATAAATTTCTTTGCCGAATCACTCATGCTCTATTCTCCGTATCCAAGATAATTCCATGCGGTAATCAGCCATTGTTTTGCATCTTCATCGGTCCATTTTCTATTTCGGAACAGATAGAGCATATCGCTTACTTCGCCCCATTCGGTGTGATGACCATCTTTAATTTCATTATACAAGTATATTATTGCTTTCTTTACCGTTTCAGTCCATGTACTATATCCAGTTATCACATTATTAGGCACATGATACACAAGACACTCCACCAAAAAAGATGTTATCTTATCCCCATCTGTTTTTTTGTCCTCAACCATTTCATTTTTGATATGTTTCATTATACGAACAAGCCGCTTATATCTATAATTTGTAGCGTTGTTCTTAGCCACGCCATTTGCTTTATGGCGTTTAGGATAATTTTTTACTTCTTCACCAGTTTTAGCCAGAAGCCAAACTCCCTCTATGTATCTACTTGGATCAAGGCTGTTTTCATAATAATAATTTCTCAATTGAAATGAAGGAACCACATCTGCCTTTACATGATATGTATTTTCATTTATTTTTAGAGATTTGTTTCCGTCGTAAACATATTCGCTTCTAAATTTATCCTGAAGAGCCTTTTTCACCAAATCACGATACTCCTGAAAAGTAAAATTGGATGCTGAAAAGCCATAGTCCTCTCTTCCTTTTCCCTCGGCATAGACTGTTTGAAATGTATCCCTAAGCATCACGCAAACATCTACATCACTCTCTGAGCGGACATTAGTATTGTTTGCATAGGATCCCTGTATAAATATATCAATATCCTTATATTTCAACTCATCACAGGAATTGATGGCATCTCTAATCATTTTAATTGTGTTCTCTGCTCTCTGTTCCTCTGTCTGAGATAACGGAGCGGTCCAATTTTGAAGTGTTTGCTCTGAGTATTTCATAGGATTCCTCCTACACATCATACATAAGCAAGGTTTTCTTGCTTACTTGATTTCATGGTATCTTTACTTTCTCACATCTTCGCCGACCATGCGATCGTTGCCTGCTGCCCACCACGGAGAGGTGTGTGATTATTTAAAGAGCAGCGCAGGGAGCTCACTGCTCCCAGTATATCACAAGTCTGCAAATAAATCAGCCTTGTAGATACGATTTTTATTCCACCGTTACACTCTTTGCAAGGTTTCTCGGCTTATCCACATC
>OLRF01002145.1_pt1 | contig 18063 bp, 8 predicted proteins | sample 1672061 | NCBI WGS metagenome assembly OLRF01 (sample SAMEA3136641, study PRJEB25190) | human gut metagenome | reverse complement strand
ATGAACGATTCGTTCTCGTTGTTGAAAGGGTCGTCCATCATGTTGTTCTTCAACAGTCGGCTCATCCACACGCCGCCCATCAACAGGCAGATATATCCGGCCGATAGCGTCAGGATGTAGAACCCCACGACGGCGGACTGCGGCAGCGGCAGGTCGAGCAGCCACCAGTTGAAAAAGAAGAGCACGAAGCCGGCCGCGAGTGCTGCGAGGATCTTGTTCCATGTGATCTTCTCCTCCTTGACCCCTTTGGTGCCGAGGCACGAGAGGCCGAGAAAGAGCACGGCGAAAAGTTTGGTGTAGAGTATGCTGCCGAACAGCCCCGCCGTGCGGTCGAAGCCGAGCAGAATCCTGTCTATCATGCCTATATTGACGTCCCACGCCAAAATCTGCCCGTAGCAGTACCAGTAGATGTGGATTACCACGAATAAAATACTCAGGGCCCGCATGAAGTCCATGACCTTGGACAAACCCCTCAGATCGTCCTCCTGTGACATATTCGCATCGTTATTAAATAGTTCTGCTGCGAATTTAAGACGACGCGGACTGCGGACGACGGTGCAGTGCCGCTGTGGCGGTCGTCGGCATCGGTGTGGCAGCCGTTGGCACGGGGAACGGACATGGCGCTGCGAACTGGCGGGAAAAAGAGTATCTTTGCACTGCTGATTGGAATTATGGCGAAGTTGACGATCGAAACCGGACAATGCGACCGGATATTGCGGCGGGCGGTCGAGGCAGACCCTTCGGCCTGCTATGTCGGGGCGGACGGCCGAGGCGGCAGATCGGAAAAATAAGAGGGCTTGTCCAGGACTTGTCATACGGCCCTTTCGATGTAAATTTATCGGGTTATCTGCCTTATCGGATGCCATACCGCAGAACATGCTGCTGAAGAACCGGATGCGGTCGGGTTTATCGAAACGGAATCCCATGAATTGAATTTGATTCTCGGTTTATTGCACCTGCTGGATTAAAAAACTAACTTTGTAAAAAATAAATCCGTTATGGCAGACAGTAAGATCGTTGTTTTTCAGGACAAGCAGATCCGCCGCGTATGGGTGGATGACGATTGGTATTTTTCTATTGTCGATATTGTCGGTGTGCTTACCGGGTCTCCGGAACCGCGAAAATATTGGAATAAGGTAAAAACGCGGGAATTTACCGATCTTCAGTTGTCCCCGATTTGGCGACAACTGAAACTACCGGCTGCCGACGGTAAGCAGTACAGGACGGATTGCGCTACAACGCAAGCTATGTTTCGTATCATCCAGTCGATCCCCTCTCCAAAGGCCGAGCCATTCAAACAATGGCTGGCACAGGTCGGATATGAGCGTGTGCAGGAGATCGAGAACCCTGAGCTGGCACAGGAACGTATGAAGGCCATTTACGAGGCCAAAGGTTATCCGAAGGATTGGATCGACAAACGGCTGCGGGGCATCGCCATACGGCAAAACCTGACGGATGAGTGGAAAGAACGCGGCATTCGGGAAGAGAGGGACTTCGCCATCCTGACGGCGGAGATCGCGCGTGCGACATTCGGCGTGACGCCTTCGGAACACAGGGCGATCAAGAGGCTGACGAAAAAGGGACAAAACCTGCGTGACCACATGACCGATTTGGAGCTGATCTTTACGATGCTGGGCGAACGGGTGACGACTGAAATCTCACAGCAGGAAAAACCCGATACGTTCGCCGAAAGCAAACAGGTCGCCCGGCGCGGCGGCAATGTTGCCGGAGTGGCCCGTAGGGAGACGGAACGGGAGTTGGGGCACAGTGTCGTGTCGGGCCAGAATTTTCTGGACAGGAATCCCGATGGACTGATCGAGGACACGATCGGACTGCCGCCGCTTGATTCGGAGAAGGAATAAACAGTCCGATCGAGACACCGATAACCGATGAAAGGGGAAAGCCTTGCAAAGATAAAATGCAAGGCTTTTCCGTTTATAGTTTGATTTTCTTAGATGGAAAATCATCGTCCGTGCGGGGCGGAACACCGCCGATGACGATACGACCTCCGGAGGCGTCGGCGATCTGCCGCAGGCGTGCGGGAATATGCCGTTGCAGGTCATCGGCGATAGGCGTTTCCCGTCGCGCGTCCTTCTCCTGCTGCTGTTCCTGCTGCTCTCCGGCCTCTTCGCCGTCACGGTCGCTACCTACGGGGTTGAGCGCGAGTTGTATCTGCCGGTCGAGCTGTTCCATCCGCTTTTTGTGCCGTGAAATCGGCTTATTGATTATTTAGAATTAAATTATTATATTTGCAATAATATAAAGTCAAATAACATTTGAATGTCATGCAAACTGTCAGAAACCCTTTCATTGTCAGTGGTTACGTTTCCGCAGACTACTTTTGCGACCGGAAGGCTGAAACCGCAGAACTTACGGGCGCACTCGTGAACGGGCGCAATATAGTAATCGTATCGCCCCGACGTATGGGAAAGACAGGGCTGATCGAACACTGTTTCCATCAAAAAGAGATAGCGCAAGGCTATTACACGTTCTTCGTGGATATTTACGCTACCGGATCGCTCAAAGAGTTGGTATTCATGCTCGGCAAACATATTTTCGATACGTTGAAGCCCAAAGGAAGGAAATTCGTCGAGGGATTCTTTGCTGCGATCGGTTCTCTGCGCCCGGCTTTCAAACTCGACGCGGTATCCGGGGAACCGGTATTCGACATCGGTATCGGGGAGATACGCAAGCCGGAGGTATCGCTGGAGGAACTTTTCGCGTATCTCGAAGCGGCGGACAAACCCTGTCTGGTGGCCATTGACGAGTTCCAGCAAATCGCCCGTTATCCGGAAAAAAATGTGGAAGCCGTACTGCGTACGCATATACAGAAATGTACCAACACGAACTTCGTTTTTGCCGGAAGCCAGCGCCACATGATGCAGAATATTTTCTTCTCTGCTTCCCGGCCGTTCTACCAGAGTGCTTCGTTCCTGAACCTCGGCCCCATCGAGGAGAGAGCCTATCACAAATTCGTAAGGGAGCATTTCGAACAGGCCGGTAAAAGGATTTCCGACGAGTGCATTGCTCGTATTTACGGACTGTTCGAAGGTCATACGTGGTATATGCAAACTTTGCTGAACCGCCTCTATGAACAAGCGGTTCCCGGTGAAACGATAATACCCGAAGAGGCGAATAGCGTCCTTCATGCCACCGTGGATGCACAGCAGAGCGTTTACCAGAGCATGGTCGCCATGCTCTCCGAGCGGCAGAAGGAACTGTTGTTCGCTGTCGGCAAGGAAAGACGGGCAACCGAAATTACCTCGGCGGATTTCATCACAAGGCACGGACTTTACTCTTCCAGCAGCGTACAGTCGGCAGCCCGGCAATTGCTTGACAAGGAGTTGCTTACCAAAGACGGGAACATATATCAGGTATATGACCGCTTTTTCGGATTATGGATCGCCCAGACTTACGGTACGGGATATTGCCTCTGAGTTCGGCCGATTTGCAAGATAGAAAGTAAAAGTAGGGGACGCACGTTTAATTATAAAACTATTAAAATGATACGCGGAAATTTAATAGCTTCTATTGCCGTATTTACAAATCTATACGATGCGGAACACGATATATATTCGGTTTTAGCCCGGTTCGTAACGGCAACTATCAATCAAAAAAATATGTGGTCGTTCGATATAACGACGCTTCGTAATCGGTTAAGGGAATGTTTTGAAATTGACGTATATGAAAGTGTCCTGAAAACGGTCATACGAAATCGCCTGAAAGATTCTATCACGAGTACCAATGGGGAATACCATGCAAAACCCTCGGCCGAGGCATTGAAAGATTTCGACAGGCAACTGTCGGCGCAGGATACGAAGTATAGGCCCGTATTTGATGCTTTGATAGCATATTACAGAAGCTCGACTTCTCAACATATACAAGACCAAGATATTATCGAGGGTTTTACGAAATTTCTTTTGACGGATTCCAGTCAGGATACCGGACACATATTTTCCCGCTTTATGCTTTCCAAAGAAAGCGATAAGGAATTCGTAGAATGTCTGAACGAGATTAAGGAGGGTTTTATTATCATTTCCGGACTGAAAGACATTACCGAATCGACAGATCTAAATACGATAGGCAGCTGGACGACTCAACTGACGATCTATCTTGATACGGAAGAATTATTCAGTGTATATGGATACAACGGCGATTTACACAGCCGTATTCTGAACGATTTTCTCTCTCTGGTACGGGAAGCGAACAAAAGAAAGAAGTATATACAACTGAAATACTTGGACGAAACGAAGAACGTGATCGACGGATATTTCAAACAGGCTGAAAGAATCATAAACAAATTGGATAGACCCGACGGTAAGCCTGCCATGAATACCATATTGAGCCGATGCCAGGACAAAGGAGACGTGCTGGAAGAACGGGGAAAATTCTATGCTTTTTTACAAGCTTCGGATATAGAATACGACGAAAGGTCTATTTGTGTCGATGATATGAACGGTAATCTTCAAACGACAGACAATCTCGATGCAATTCAGACCGATGCGGCATCGTCTTCTTTGACGATCTCCGAGGAGGATATAGTCAAATACCTGCGGATTTTTTCCATAATCAACGGTAAACGCCGCTCCATTCACAAATCAAGTTTCGAAAAGTGCCAGTGCGTTCTGCTTTCGGAAAGTAGTATTCCAAAATTCATATCCCGTCATTCTTCCATACGCGAAGGAACGAATTTTACTTACTCGACGACGATGGATTATGCCATATCCCGACTATGGTTCCGGTTGCATAAAGGTATTATGAGGAATCAAACACCCGCATCGCTGGACGTTATGAACAGAGTGAAACTCGTTATGACCTCTTTGCTACATCGTTCCGTTGTGGATAAATACGACGAATTGAGAACAAAATCATACGATGATGATACTCGAATCCATATATATAATGAAATTCGGGCGTATGAAATGCATCCTGAAGATATTACCGATGCGAATATTGATGATATCGTCGGTTTTATCGAAATCAAGGATGTGGAAACTTTACGAAGGGAAAAAGCGGAATTACAGGAACAGGCAAGTCGAGGCAATATCGCTATTATGGAGTTGCAAAAGATGAAACGAAAACAGCGACAAGATGTTAAAGATAAAGTCAAACGGAAAGTACGGAACTGTATAAAGAGATTTTACCTGTTATGTGTATTGATTTGCGGAAGTTTAGGATTTGGTATTTATTACGTTGTTTCTCGGATATGCTCCTCGCATGATACTTTATTGTCCGTTCTGTCATTTGTGATAGGTTGTATCGTTCTGCCTGCATTGGGATACATACCGAGTATTCGAAAAAAAATCGCATCGTTGCAAAAACGTATAATCCGTCGCAAAGGCAAATCTTTATTCCATAAATATAGATAAAAAATAACGTCGATTCCCGACCGTTTGCAGCGATCGACTATGGGAAAAGCAAATTCATACGGGAATGAAAAGAGCCGCTGTGGCATGCGGCTCTTTTCATTATAATTTCTTTTTGGATGTTGTAGGATTATTGTCCGTGCGGGGCGGAACGCTGCCGATGACGATACGTCCGCCGGAGGCATCGGCGATCTGCCGCAGGCGTGCGGGAATATGCCGTTGCAGGTCATCGGCGACAGGTGTTTCCCGTCGCGCGTCCTTCTCCTGCTGCTGTTCCTGCTGCTCTCCGGCCTCTTCGCCGTCACGGTCGCTACCTACGGGTTTGAGCGCGAGTTGTATCTGCCGGTCGAGCTGTTCCATCTCCTTTTTCAAAGCCGCGAGGTCGGCTTCTTTGCGCCATGTGCCCTCGATGATCTGCCGGAGCTGAGGCACGTCCTTTTCCAGCAAGATGCGCTCCTTGCGGAATTTCTCCAGCGTCGGTTCGATCGTGCCCAGCGCATGCAGGGGGTTGAGCGCCGCCGTGCGAGGGTCTCCGGCCAGATTACCGTAGTTGTACTGGTAGAGGTATTCTCCCTCTCCCCGCACGTAAAAGCGGTTGCGAATGGTCTCGAAATCCTCCTTCATGCTCTTTTCGCTCTTGACGATGATCTCGAACCCGTAGATGGAGCCGATCCGTTTCTCACCCGTTCCCGTATCGACGGTTTTTGCGATATGGTTCAGTTGTTTGCCGATGAACTGCGGATCGTTGCTCTCCGCCCCGTCCAGCGTGATACGGTTGCGATACGATCCGTCCTCGTTGAGTTCCGCACGGCTCCTGAAAGCTTCGAGGTCTTTTTCGATGCGTCCGATCCTTTCGTCGAGTTCCCCGATTTTTCCGAGCGTATATTCCAGCTGGCTGCGGCTCGACGACTTGCCGCGCACGAACGCCTGACGCTCGCTCTCCAGCCCCGCGATCTTCTTTTCGAGGCGGGCCTTTTCCAGTAAGTCGGTGTTGCCCGACAGCACGGCCACGTATTCCGAGAAGTTCATGCCGCTGCCTTCGTCCATGCCGCCTTCGTCGATGGTACGCACGCCCATACGGTTCTGTTTGAGCTGGCGGATGAACAGCTGCTTGTTGTGCAGCAGCCCGAACTTGTAGGCGTCGAGCGACTTTTCGACGGCGTAGATCAGCACGTCCACCGTGTTGTCGGCGTAGAGTTTGGCTACCTCGTTGCCTTTGCGGATGCCGCGTCCTTCGCGCTGCTCCAAGTCCGAGGGCCGCCACGGACTGTCGAGGTGGTGGATCGCCACGCACCGCCTCTGGGCGTTCACGCCTGTACCCAGCATGTCGGTCGAGCCGAACAATACGCGGATGCGTCCGGTGTTCATCTCTTCGATCATCTTCTTGCGTTTGCCCTCGCTGCCGGCTGCCTCTTGTATGAAACGAACCTCGGAAGCCGGAATACCGTGGTCTTCGACCAGCTTGCGCTTGATCTCGGCGTACACGTTCCACTCGTCTCCCGGCTTCCATGTTCCCAGATCGGAGAAGACGAACTGCGTACCCTTATGCTGGTCGTACTTACGGTAATAGTGCGCGATCTGCGCGGCGCAGTGGTTCGCCTTGTTGTCCGCATGATCGCCGTACAGCTCCGGGTCGATCATACGCATATCGAGCGACATTTTACGGGCGTAGTCCGTAGCGATGAGCATTTTGGCCTTCTCCTCGCTTTCCGTGAGGGGTGCCCGTCCCAACACCGTGGCGTCGCCCGTCTTGGCGAAATGCACCAGCTTGTCGATAAACGCCTGCTGGTCGGGCGTGGGCGGGATGTTATGCAGTATCTCGTTTTTGTGCGGTCGGTCGATACCGATGTCCTCGGCCGTGCGGAAATCCGTAATTTCCGAATAAAAAGCCGCCAGCTCCGGAACCTTGATGAAATAGCGGAACCGTTCCTTCTGCACGATCTGGTTGGTGACCGAAAATTCGTAATCGACGCTCTTTTTGGCGAATACGGCGGCCCATGCGTCGAAGGTGCGGATGTTCTGCCGGTCGAGTGCTTTCGGACGCAGGTATTTGAACAGCAGATACAACTCCGTGAGGGAGTTGGAAATGGTCGTCCCCGACAGAAATGTCGCCCCCAGATCGCGCCCCGTGCGTTCCTGTATGGTTCTGAGAGCAAAGAGCATGTTAAGCGCCCGCTGGCTCCCGTCGGGGTTGCCGAGGCCCGCCACGCGGTCGTGCCGCGTGTTGAACATCAGATTCTTGAATTTGTGCGATTCATCTACGTAGAGGTGGTCGATACCCATACGGCGGAAGTCCACCGCATCGTCCCTGCGATGGTCGAGGGCGTACTGCGCCTTTTGCAGTTTGGCCTCCAGATTGTGCTGGCGCTTGATGCAGCCGGTCAGCATACGTTTCGACACGTTTTTACCTTGTGCCTTGAGCAGCATGAGGTTCTGCATCACGCTGTCGAGTTCCGCCCGCAAAATCTCCTGCTGGATTTCTGGCGACTGCGGGATCATGCCGAACTGCTCGTGCGAGAGGATCACCGCATCCCAATCGTTGTTCTTGATCTGCCGGAATATCTGTTCGCGCTTCTTCGGCGTGAAATCCTCACGGCCCGGATAGAGCACGCGAGCCATCGGGTACGCTGTGCAGAACGTCTTGGCTATCTCGTGGATATTGGCCTTCAATCCCGTAATCATCGGTTTGTTCACCAGTCCGATGCGTTTTTTCTCGTAGGTTCCGCAGCACATGATCAGGGTCTTGCCGCCGCCGACCTCATGATCCACGATGCCGCCGCCCAGCAGAATATCCATCCAAATAGCGTCTTTCTGGCTCGGATAGAGGTCTTCGATACCTAACGCCTTGCGGTCGAGGCCGGGAAAGGTCAGGTGCGAGCCGTCGTACTTCGGACGCACGAAACAGTTGAACTTGCGGTTATACATGTCGGCCAGACGCTCCTTGAAGTCGGCGGACTGGTCGCACAGCCAGTCCGTGAAACCGCTGCGGATCTCGTCGATTTTGGTGTTGGCCTGCTGTATCTTCTCCCCGTCGCGTACCTTCACCTCTTTCCACTCGCCGTCAATCAGTTTGCGGGCTTTTTTGGTGATGTCCGGAATCGTGTTGTGCAGGGCGTGTTTCATTAGATGCAGTCCGGTATAACGGCGGAACTCTCCATGGACGGCATACTGGTTTTGTATCTTGATATTGTACTCGTCCTTGGCCGTAATGCCGAACTCGTCGAGATCGGCGAGGTAACCGATCTTGACCTCCGTTTCGAAGAGCCACGAGGCGTAACTGTCATAGATGCCCGTAGGTATCCACCGCTCGCCGAAGTTGAAGTCCAGATCCTCGAATGCGATCGGTTTGGGTGTGGCCTCGCGCAGCGCTGCGAGGGTTTCCCGTGCGCCTTCGTGATCCGGATTCTCGTCGAGGAAGCGCTGCACGCGGTCGGCCTTCTCGATGACGTTGCCTGCGATGACACGTTCGGCGATTTCGTACTTCCCGCTGTCGGGGTTGAAATAGATACGCCCTTTGAGCTGTTCCAGCACCTCCGCTTCGCTCGCCCCGGTAAGTTCCGATATATACTCGATATTGATGTCCGCATAACGGTTCATGCTGGCTGCCAATGCCGTATGCACATCGTCCGTCTTTTCGATCTCCGCCGGATTGAAAGCGACGGGATGGTCGAAGATGTCGGCCTTGTTCACGATACCGTCGGTGTAACGTTCCAGCGAGAGTATCTCGTCGGCTCCCGAATCCATCCGTATCTGGTCGATATTCTGCGGTTCGTTCAGCCAGCCGAACCGCTCCACGAAGTTGTCGTAAAGGCTGTTCAGCATTACGCGCAACGCGGGGTGCGGAGCCTGCGTATCGGCCTCCACGTTGTAGAGGTGATGATAAGTGTCCCGCACCTCGATATAAAGCGACATTTTCACCCGCTGTTCTTCGGGCAGGTCGAGCGGATGGAACATCGGGCGCAGGGTTTTCAGGTCGCTCAGGTATCCTACACGGTTCTCCTTATCCACAATGAGCGTCCCGTCGCGGTAATGTTCCGGCCGTTCTCCCTTAAAAGGCCGGGGCGAGAGCGGGTCTTCGGCCGCCTCGTCGCCGTGTGTCGCAGTGCGCGGCGCAACGGCTTCGGCCCGTTCTCCGGAAACGCTCGCGGACGGGACGCCCTGCCGTACTGCGCTGCCTGCGGGTACCGGATTGTCCGCAGCGGCCCCTGTGACGGCAGCGGCATCCGGCTCGGGATGCGGAGAGCCGGTCGCAGCGAACGGATCGGCCTGTGGCGACAATGCGTCCGATAGCTGTGCCCTGTCTCCGGATTTGCCGTCCGCAGCACTGTCGGGAACTTTGCGAGACGGTTCCGGCCGCTCCCTTCCGTATTCCGTTCGGGTCGCGGCCTGCGGCTGCCCGGCTACGCCGGATTGCCCTGCCGCAGGCTTTGCCGTATCCGGCCTGTTTTCGGTTATCGTCCTCGGATGATTTTCAGCAGACGTGCCTGTGAAGTGTTCCGCCGTAACGGCGGTCGATACCTCTGCCGGCTGTCGTTCCTCTTGATGCGGCCGGTTCAGCATCAGCCTCTCCCGCCAATCCATGGGACGTTCCTCCTCCTGTACGGGCTTGGACGCCTTCTGGGAAGAAGTCGCCGATCCCTGTTGTGCAGGCCAGTGTTGTACCTGCGGCATCCCCGCTGCCTGCCGTTTGCCTTTCGGTTTCGGCCCCCGTTTTTTTGGGCGATTCACCTGACTGCGTTCTTCGGCCGAGAACCCGAACAGGTCGTAGAGCGTAAGCACCGGTTCCTGCTGTACGTTCAGCATCGGCTCCGGTGCGGTCTGCGTATCGAAAGCATCGAACAGCGATCCTGCGAACCCATCCTGCGAGGGCTGTCCGGCCGCTCGTGTCTGCGTTGCCGTTGCAGCGGGTTCCGCAACCGTCTCTTCCAGCCCGTCGTCGGCCGGGCGCACCGTGCTATCGGCAGACCGTTCCGTTTCCTGCATGGACTGAGGCTCTTGCGCCGAGGCAGGAACGTGTGCAGGTGCCCGCCGTGCAGCGGGTTCCATAACCGCAGGTTCGGATATTTCCGGCCGGACACCCTGTACGACGGGTTCCCGACGCATCTCCGATGTATCGGCCTGCTCCTTCTCCGGAGCTGCGGCCGCGACCGTTTGTACGGCGGGTTCGGCGTATCCGTACATTTCCGGCGAGGGCGGGTAGTCTTCCATAAACCGCCTCTCCCGCTCCTCTTGCCACGCGCCGAACTCCGCCCAATCCTGCCCGGCAGGCTGCCATGCTTCCTGCGTAGGCAGAGGGGGCAGGGATTCGTTCGGCATGGCGGCACCCTCGGCCTGTACGGTCGCTTCGTCCCGTATTTCCTCCGCTTCGGCATCCTCTATGGGGATCATCTCTCCCGTTTCGGGGTCGAGCCGGTAGCCGTCGGAGGCGGCCTGCGTAACGGCATACCGTTCTTCCATCCACCGGTTAAGGTCGCGCCACTCCTCCTCGGTAGGGTGCCAGAACGGCCCCGGCTGCTCATCGAAAGGTGCGGGTTCCTGCATCCGGCCGGCCTGATACCGTTCCGCTTTCTGCCGCAGGTCGGAAAGCACTTCCTGCAGTCCCTCTCCGGCTCGGCGCGGGCCGCCGCGCCGAGCTGTTTCGGGAAGAGGAACGGAGGTTGCCGGCTGCCGGAATTCTGCGGTTTGTCGGGACGGGTGCGGCGAAGCCGGAACGTCCGGAAAGAGCGTCGTTTGCGCGGATGAAGGTTCCGCCTGCCGCCTTTCGGCACGGAGGGCCTCTTCCGTCCGGATGCTCGCCTCGACCTCGTCCGGAAACCAATGGTCTTCTATGACCTGCCAGAACGGATCGAGATCGGGAGGGTACGGCGGCTCGTCGTCGAATATACCGACCGTAGTTTCCGAAGGCTGCACCATGGACGGTGCAGCCTGTCGTGTCTGCTGCCTGACTGTTTGGCCGGATAATTCTGTTTTTTGCTCCCGCCCGATGCCGCCACGCTCCGTCGCAAGATTTTCCTGTGCGATCTCTTCGTTCCCGTGTTGCCGCAATACTGTTTGCCCGGACAGTTCCGTATTCCGTACCTGCCCGATGCCGTTGTGCGCCTGTCTCGGACTTACCGTCTCCGTCTGTTGTTCCCTGTACTGATGCGGGGCGATCTTCAGGGCATGGCTTTCGTACAGCTCCCGGTTGAAATGCCGCTCCATATCCTCCGCGAGCATATCCGCCAACGCACGGGCGATGCCTTCCACGCCCCCGGCGTAGGTGAACTCCATCGCCGGTTTCCCGTAGGGGTTCGTGCCCACTTTGGCCGAGGTCTGCACCACGCGGTCGAGCGATCGGAAGCTGTTATTTACCGTAATGCCGTTCGAAAGCGTGCGCGTTTCGATAAAGTCCCGCTGCCGCTCGGAGAGGGGGCGGGCGACCGAGTTCTTTTGCAGGACGATAAGATCGCTGCCCACCTCCGTTCCGGCATGGTCGGTAAAGAGGTTGTTCGGCAGCCGCACGGCTGCGACCAGATCGCACCGCTCCATCAGCCATTCCCGCACGGGTTTGTTGCGTTCCGAATCGGCCATACCCTGCGAAGTGATGAAGGCGACGAGGCCCCCGTCGCGCACCAGATCGACCGACTTCATAAAGAAATAGTTGTGTATCGCCCATGCACCTTGTCGGCGTACCGGATCGCGCGAATTCGAAAACGCAGGATCGAACAGAGAAACGTCCCCGAAAGGGATATTGCTCGTAATCAGGTCGAAGTGCCCCTCGTAGGCGGGTTCTATGGTTTCGAGGCCCTGCACCCGCACCGTATCGTCGGGATAGAGCCTGCTCAGGATCAGTCCCGTCATCGGGTCTTTCTCGAAGCAGGTGATCTCGGCCTCTTCGTTATAACGGCGCAAATACTCCACGAAAGCCCCCGTCCCGGCGCTCGGTTCGAGTGCACGCACCGGAACGGCACCCGCATTATAGAGCATCCGCGCAATGGCGTCCGTCACGGGTTCCGGTGTGTAGAAGGCCGTCAGCACCGAAGCTTTGAGGCCGTCCAGATAGCGTTTGTACTCGCGCTCGCCGCCGGTGTTCTCTTTCAGCACGGCGTGCAGCTCTTCGATCAGGGGCGTGAGCGCCGTTTTCTTTTTGTGCGGCAGCGGTTCCAATACCTCTTTGATCGCTCCGAAGCCGCTGTACGCACGCAGCACATCCCGTTCTTCGGGCGTAGCCGCCCGCTGTTCCCTCTCCAGCGCGAAGGCCCTGCGGATCGCTTCGATATTGCGGCGCAGGTGTTCGGTCTTATTGTATGCCATTGTCGAGCAGAATTTGAACGGTTCCCGTAAGTTCGGTGTAGAGCAGAGCGTACTGCGGCGTGGCGGCGAAATCGTCTGCAAGCTCGTAGCTTCGGGCGACCTCGCGGGCCTGCGGCAGAAGGATGAGGGCGGCCTCGCGGGCATCCTCTTCGGGAATGATGTCCGCGAACTCGCTGCGGATAACGTTTGCGAGAGTACCGTATAGCGAGAAATGAAGCCCCCGGTAGAGTACGGCGTCGGCCTCTTCCGCCGCTTCGATACGGGAGCCTCCGCGGCGTATGATACAGCTGTACGCTTCGGCCGCAGACTGCGCCCGCGTGCGGATAAAGTCGGCATCATTCGCCAGGTCGGGATGGCTCTCCCGCAGATAAGAGAGCAGCGAAAGGCCGTAATAAGATAACCCCGTTTGCGGGGCGTTATGATGATCGTTCGGCATGATGTGGATTGTTCAGTGGTGTGAAACGAAAAGGTCGAAGGAAGAAAAGGCGCTCCGGGTTCCCACCCGAAGCGCCGCCACTGAGCATCCCTGCCGAACGCCGAAAGCGTCTATGGCAAGTCGTTCAGCGGCAAAGGTAAGGATTATTTCCGGACTTTCGCCGCACCCGGCTTACGGGTCTTGCCGCCTTGGTCGAAAGCGAACGCGGTGCGGTAATCGCTGTCGAAGACTACGGCGGCCTCGAACGTGCCCCCGTCCTTCTTGGCGAAGCCCTTGATCATCGGGGTTCGACCCTTGACGAGCAAGGCTTCCAGCTGGCTGTCCGTAAGCTCCTTTTTCGCTATCGTCCGGAATACGGTCAGGCCGCACTCCGCATTTTCGCATTTGGCGGCCTTCGGGTAGAACGTTATCCGGCCCCCGCAGCGGGGGCACGGAGCGCCTGGACGCCCGGCAACCGACCCGACCTGCACCTTGAGCAGTTCGGAAGTAATTTGCGAGGCGTAAACTTCGATACCTTTACGAAAGGTGAAGGCGTTCATCTCTCCGGTGGCGATCTTCGCAAGGGCCAGTTCCCAGCCGCCCGTCATGGCGGCGTCGGCGATACGCATGTCTTTGACAATGCCGTACACGGCGAGGCCCTTTTCCGTGGGCACGAGCGACTTTTTATCCCTGCGGATATACTCGCGCGAAAAAAGCGTCTCGATCACCGCCGCACGGGTGGCGGGAGTTCCGAGGCCGAAATCCTTCATGGCCTCGCGCTCGGCTTCGTCTTCCAACTCCTTGCCGGCGGTCTCCATTGCCGCGAGCAGGCTGCTTTCGGTATGCAGCGGGCGGGGGCGCGTCTGCTTTTCCTGAAGGTCGCATCCGCGCACCGTGAGCATATCCCCCTCGGCGAGCTCGGGCAGAGCCGCCGCATCCTCCTCTGTACGCTCTTCCGGCTCGCCCCATACCTTGCGCCATCCGGCGCTCGTTACGATCGTGCCGCGCACCTCGAACGGAACGCCTGCACACTCCATACGGACGGAGGTGATCTCTTTCAGACACGCGGGCGAGAACGCCTCGACCATGCGGCCGGCGATCATATCGTAGATTTTGGCAGAATCCGTCGCAAGTCCCGCGGGCGTATGGCCGGTGATGAGCAGAGCATGGTGGTCTGTCACCTTCCTGCTGTCCACCGAACGGTGGTTCAGCTCTCCGCCCGACAGGTCGGCAGCCTGATGGCCGAAACCCGTATGGCCGGAGAGCGAGGCCAACAGCGGGGCTATCTCCTCGAACACATCTTGCGGAATATAGCGGCTCCCCGTGCGGGGATAGGTGATGAGCTTCTTTTCGTAAAGTTCCTGCGCGATGCCGAGCGTCTTTTCTGCCGAGAATCCATGCCGCGTGTTGGCCTCTTTTTGGAGAGCGGTCAGGTCGTACAGCAGCGGCGGTTGCTCGGTTGCATTGCGGCGTTCGACCTTTATAATCTGCACGCCGTCGCTGCCCCGGACTGCGGTACAGGCTTCGTCCGCCGCCGCTTTCGTATCGTATTTCGGCGTCGAGAGGGCGGCGAACGCCGTAGCGTCTTTGGCCGTGTGGAGTTTGAGCCGGAAATAGGTCTGCGGCGTGAATGAGGTGTTTTCCAGATAGCGCCCGCACACCAGAGCCAGCGTGGGGGTCTGCACCCGCCCCAGCGACCATGCGCCGCGTCCGGCGGCGATGGCGAGTGCCTGCGAAGCGTTGATGCCCACGATCCAATCCGCCTCGCAGCGGGCTCGGGCCGAGAGGTAGAGGTCGTCATACTCGCTGCCGGGACGTACGGCTGCCAACCCCTCGCGGATGGCCCGCTCGGTGAGGCTGCTGATCCACAGCCGCTCGAAAGGCGTCTTGCAGTCGAGATAGTGATAGATAAAACGGAAAATAAGCTCGCCTTCGCGTCCGGCGTCGGTGGCCACGACGATTCGCTCGGCGCGGGAGAACAGCTCCTTGAGGACGGCGAGCTGTTTGACGGCTCCCGGATCGGGCTTGTACTCCTTGCCGCTTTTGACGCGGCGCGGTTCGAGGATAAAGGTTTCGGGAAGGATCGGAAGGTTCTCTCTCTTGAACCCTTCGATGCCGTAGGCTTCCGGCATGGCCGGGCCTACGAGGTGCCCGAAGGCCCATGTGACGGCGTAGCCGCCCCCTTCGATATACCCCTCTCTGCGGGTGGTAGCGCCCACGACGGCGGCGATCTGCTGCGCTACCGAGGGCTTTTCTGCTATGATGACTTTCATTCGTTCGGTTTTTCGGATGTTTTCAGTGGCTATTTATTTTGCTGCGCCGCCCGTTCTTTTTCCCTTTCGAGACGGGCGATCAGCTTGCGGTCGTAGTAGATGTGGTTGCCGTTCTCGTCGTAATACCGGCTGTCGTCGTCCTGCGTTTGTTCCGCATCGGGGCATTTGCCGATATAAAAGAGGATCAGCAGGGTTACGACGGAGAACGACACCGAGGCCGCGATGATAATCAGAATGGCAGCGAGCATGTTACAGACCTCCTACGCTCTTGGACTTCTTCGGCTGAGGCTTCGGCGGGGTGACCTGACGAACTTCGCGTTCGGATTGCCGCTTCTGCGGCTGTCCTTCGGCCTGCTTGGACGGCTCGTTCGACGGGGTTCGGGCCGGAGTCTGTGACTGCGAGGAGGACTGTTTACGTGAGTAATCCGGGTTCCAACGGTAAGATTTGATCTTTCCGGCCTCGTAATCGGGTTTTACCCAGCGATCCGCACGTTCCGGGCTTCCGGGAAATTGTAATCCCTGCAAGTAGGTCGCTTTGACGTCTTTACGCTTTTCGGGGAAATTGAGGGCGTCCAGCCATTGATTGTAAACTTCTTGGGGCAGCTCCACACCGAACACCCGCTTGGGAATGAACATGGGACGCGGCCCTTCCGGCAGGGGATTGCCCTGCTCGAAACGTTTGGCGGCATATACCCCTCGGTTATGCTCCTGATAGCGCCTTTTGTCGAGGCCGCCGTGGTCGAACTCGATATTGCCCTCCGAGGCGTCGATCTGGATGTAAGCATCGCGTTTGTAGCCGGAACGGGTGGTATAGCCTTTCAGCAGGATTTTACGTCCGGAGTAGAAGTCGAGCTGTTCGCCCTCGGAGAGGTTGGCATTCTTGATCGAGGCGCGTTTATCGAAATCCGAGACAGGCATCGCAACGAGTTCGTTTGTCCACTTGTCGCGCGAAACATAACAGGGCGTCATCTTGCCCGGCTCCAGCTCCAAGTCGATCGCCTTGCCTGCATGACGGGTTTCGATGATGTTGCGCTTGGCCTCGTCGTCGAGCAGCACGTTGTGAAAGGGCGCGTCGAGATCGCACTTCTCCCGATAATAGTGCGGCACGACTTTCAGCGTTCCGTCGGCCTGTTCTTCGAGCGATACGCGCCCTTTGGTGGTGACGCGCATGCCGCCGGGTTCCATCTCCGGCCGCATTTCGATCAGTCCGTGCGATTTGTGCCCGTAGGACATCACCTTCAAATGGGGTTCGAGGTCTTCCATACGGATACCCATGCGCTCCATACCCGCCATGTCGATTTTCGATATATCCATAGGCTCGAAACGGGGAACCGCGATCTGCTGTTCCATTTTTGCGAGCTCTTCGGCCGGATCGACGCGGTAGTTTTCGAGCAGTTGCGGATCGAGGTCGATTTTGATGAGCTTCTCCAGCACGCTTTCGGCCATGATGAAGATCTCCGAGATACCCGTTTTTACAGGGTCTTGCGACTGCTCCATGAATTTGGTGAAAAACGCCTCCAAAGCAGGTTGATTCGTGTGCACGTCGAACAGTTTGGCGACATTTGCCGCAGTGGGATCGAGCGTCTTGATGTTTCCGTCTTCGTCGATACTGCCGACGGCCTTCAGTTTGCCGTCCTGACCTTCTCCGGTCTGCCTGACGAGCATTACCTTCTTCTCGTCGTTCTTTACTTTTTCGTCCATCTTTACGAAATATTAGGTTAGCACCAATAGCGGTGCAGGGGACGAATTTAACCCGTCTGCGGACGGCCCGGGCAGACAGACCGCCCCCGTTGTCGCGGTTGGAACAGGTGTTGGAAGAGGCTGGCGTCGGTACGGGTAAAATGCAGAAACGACGAACGGTCGGAACGACTATCGTTTCGACCGCCCCGGTACAGTACCTTCCATCACAGATATTGTCTGGATATTCGTCCCTGCCTAAGCAGCTGAATAGTCGATATGAGTAGTGGATGTGCAGGAAAAAGCGCTCCCTTACGGGAGCGAAATAAGATTGCCCGTCTGAAAAAATAAAGGCGGATTCGCATCCACCTTTACTAAAAAAGTATTATTTTTGCATTTGAAGAGTTATTTGAAAGCATGAGAAATAGAGTGTTTCTGAACACTTCCCTTTTTCTTATCCGTTAGCTTATCTCATGCGAGTCCTTCATAATCTGCTCGTAGTCAATTAAACTCTCTCAGACTACATCAAAGATACGAAAAGTCGAGCGCAGAAGCAAACATTTATGTTTGATTATGCCGAGACGATATATCTAAGGCGTAGCCAAAGATACGAAAAAACCGCGCGTGAAAGCAAGCACGGTTCGATTTTTCGAAGTACGATACCCGCCGGAGCGAAGTCTAAGGTAGTGAAATAGCCTGTATAATCGCCTGCTCACGCAGAAAAAAGTTCTCACACGCCGCTGCATCCGACAGTGCACGACGCCCTATCGCCATCTTGTCATTGCACCGCATCGGCGGCATTCCGACATGCGCCGCGCTATTTTCCGCCCTGCGCTCACGCATAAAAAGAGCGGGCCGGCATACGCCGACCCGCTGAAAAAGTATAGGGTCAGGTCAATCCTGCAAGCAGCGAACCGTAAGGCCCACGCCCCCGATGAAGTTCGAGTCCGTTGCGAAACGCTGGTTGTCCGACCACATGCGCACCACGGCACAATAACCTTCGCCCATCACACCCTGGGTCGACGACCACCAGCCGGCG
>OLRF01002130.1_pt1 | contig 18125 bp, 19 predicted proteins | sample 1672061 | NCBI WGS metagenome assembly OLRF01 (sample SAMEA3136641, study PRJEB25190) | human gut metagenome | reverse complement strand
AGCATTTTGGCAACGCAGATGCCGTACCGCAGCCGCCGGAGCGGTGCTTAAGCCGTAAGGCGGGAATTGTGCGGTGTTGCCTTTGTTACCGGGACAGTGTCTCCCCCTACCCTGCCTTACTTTGCGGCTTCAATCAAATCCCGGAGGCTTTGCGCCTGCTCGATCAGCTCATTCAGGATTGCAACATCATTATCGCGGCGCTCCTGAGACATCTTTCTGACGCCGCGCTTATAGCTGGTTGAACTCATTTTCTTAAAAATCTTATTAGCAACAGGCTGGATCGTCTTTTCCACAAAGGTCGCACTTTCAGACTCGCTCTTTTGCTCCTTTTTCTCGACGCGCTTTGCCTCCTGATCCCTGGCCACATCCTTTGCGATTTCGTCGGCCTTCTCCGTATCATGCCGACTGACTGCGGTACGGTACTCCCCTACCCTGTTCTGCAGCAGGCGGATTTCGTTTTCACACTCCGCAAACGCAGTCTCCAGGCGCTCGTCCCGCTCATCCGGCTCGTTGGTTTTTCTGGCTCTGTCAATAGCCCGGATAAAGTCATAATGTACACTGTTGCATTCCTGCAGCAGACGCTCCCGGGCATCGGTGTCACAGTTGCTCACATCAACCGCGCTCAGCAACAGATAGCACTGCGCAATTTTATGCTGCACCTCCGGCTCCAGCGTGATATAGCCTTCACACTCCATGCGGGTCAGGAACTTGTTATCCAAAAGGCGAAGCAGCTCTTTGTCCAGCTTTTCCTCAATGCGGAAATCACGGTCAATTTGCTTGGCTGTGGTTGCACTCACTTCCTTAATTGCCTTTTTAGCGTCCTTTTCTGTCATATTGAACGGCTCGTTCTGAAGGCAGACCACAAATTCTGCAACGGCCTTGCGGCGGATCTGTTCATCCGCAAAGCCGCCGCGAACCTGCAGGTTCGCACTGTATAAAAGCACCTTTTTTTCATTTTCCGAAAGACTGGTTGTGATCACATTGCAGTTTTTGATGGTGTTCCAGGTGGCGTCTCCTCTCTTTTCAAGGTACTCCATCGCGCGGTAGCGGCGCTCACCGGAGAGAAGGACATACACCGTTTTTCCATTTTCTTCCTGTGGAAACACCACCAAATTATGCATCAGGCCGTTGCGCTGAATATCCTCCGCCAGCTGCACAATATCCTCTTGGGTATCTGCCTGCCGGAAGATTTCGTTGTCCGCGTTTACGCGAATATCGTACAGTGCAATATCCCGTGCTTCGTATTCAATGCTTTTATGCCCTGCGGTCAGATCACTGATAATTTTTCCTGCATCGCCATTATTGGAATCAATTTTGCCAAGCTCTGCATCCGTCGGGCGGGAACGTTTTACGATTTCCTTCTTTTGGGCGGGGCTTTTCATTCCCATATCATTTCACCTCCAGACGCTTTTTCAACTCTTCGTAGGCTTTCACATAGGCTTTTGCCACAGGCTGCGTTTTTGCCATATAGCACACAGGCAAAAAGCGGGAAATGGATGTTTTCACCGTCTTGCTTGTGGGAATTGCAACGCTGAACAGCGATGTGCCGAGTTCTTCCTTAAAATGCTCCTGAATCTTCTTGTCTGTTGCTGCGCTTTTGTCTACATTCACCAACAACACACCGGCACCCATCAGGTGAGAAGTGGAGCTTTGCTTCATCTTATTGCATTCATAATAAAGGCGAAACGCCGATTCTTCGGAGTTATCCTCACAGCCGGCTGGAATCAGGATATAATCCGCTGCATAGATTGCATTGGAAAGCAACAAACTGTCCCGCGTAGGCTGTGTGTCAATAAGAATGTAATCGTACTCATCACGCACCTGATTGAGGAAATAATACAGAAAATCCCCCATACCGGAAACCTTCCTCGGATCTCCGTCCTTCAGGCGCTCTGCATCGCCAATCAGCAGTTCAATGCGCTTATTGATTCGCGGCGTCTGCGCATCGCACGGGATCATATCCACATTTTCATACTGCGTTTCAACAATAAAGTCTCGCGTCTTGCTTTGATACAGGAACCCGTCGAAAAGATTATAGAGTGCCTTACCGTAGAATTCATCACTTGTGATGCTCAAGCCGCCGCTGAGTGCTTTGGTGAGATTTCCCTGCGGATCAGTATCCACGCAAAGAACTTTTTTCCCCTCATCGCCCATCAGGTAAGCAAGATTGGAGGCTGTTACGGTTTTACCCGTGCCTCCCTTTTCAATGGCAATTGTAATAATTTTTGCAGACATTGGGCAATTCCTCATTTCTGTAAAGACTGTTATTTGTGGATGTGTCCGTCAATTCTTGTTGCTGTGAATCATCGTTCTGTAATTCTCTTGTAATCGATTTTCCATGCCTTTTTGCCATTTCCGGTTGTACGATTTTATCATACTTCAGTGGCTGAATATGTTGAAGCCTATACCTCACCACAAAATAGTTGCAGCCATCTTTTGCTGCTTATTGTGATTTCAATTATAACATAGATATAAGTAAAGTCAATTCTCTTTTCCGGGTATCATCCTGCCATAACGATATTTCAAGTCTATCAATTCTTGTTGCTGCTCTTTAATATATCTGCATTCGTATAGGCCATTTCTTTACATGCGCGCACCGCGCTTCACAGCACGAAACAGAGTTCATACCGTCAAAAAAATCGCCTTCTTGCCTTCTTGCATGTGTAGGGGCGACCATTGGTCGCCCGTCAACTTACCGTAGCAACGCATCTTCTGGGATAGTTTGCTTACAAGGCAAACGGGCACGGGCGAGCAATGCTCGCCCCTACAAGAGTTTTTCGACAGTCTGACAGAGTCAACACATCTTTCAATTCTTGTTGCTGTTATCGGTTTGTATTTATTTGTCACTTATAATCTTTGTTTTTTCTTTACAGCAAAAAGCAGCAGCCTGCATGTTGCAGGCTGCTGCCAAATAATACTTATACATCCTCAAAGACAGACATATCAAACTTAAACACTCCCGCCGGATCCAACGATGCGAGCTTCTGCTTGCCAGCCGCGATGATCAAAGCACTGTTTTCAATCGTATCGTTATAAACAACCGTGCGATAATACTGTGCTGACTTCCTTTCGGTTGCTTTTTCAAACATCTCCGTAAATTTTACACACAATCCCAGGGCCCATGTTTTCAGCCCTGCATTGTCATGAATGATTCGGTTTAAAGAATCCAGTGTTTCCTCCGCTTGGTCACGCTTGTTGATGTTTGTCAGGATCTTAGCCGTGTATGTGAAAATATCATTGCAGATATTTTTCTCGTTGTCCGTCAGCTTATCCTCATAGGAAGCATAGTCTGCTTTGTTTCTGATCTCCGTAGTTGCTTTTCTATACTTCATTTTCAAAATATCTGTGCTAAATGGCTCTGTAATATGCTGGGCTGCTTTTTCCGCACTCTGGCTTTTCTTCTTTCTGGAATCCCTTACAATTTCGTCATCGTGCGTATTTCTATCATGATAGGAGCGGACATCCCTCATTTCCGCTTTGGTCTTGTATTTGATGAAAATATACAGGTATTCATATTTGCGAACACCGCGCTTACGCGCCGGGGCATAGTCAAACCAAAGATCCGTCATCTCATTGATTTCTTTCTTAACTGTCTTTAAAACATTCTTTTCAAACTCTGTAAAAGTCTTGTACTTTTCAGACAGCGGTTTTTCCCGGTCAAACTTTTTCTTGTCGGCAGATGCCGGATCCTTTTTCTTTTTGCTCTTTGTGGACTCTCTCTCTGCCTCTGTGGGTGCAGAAAGCAGACCTTTAAACTCATCAATATTGAATTTTTTATACTTATAACCCGTCAGCTCGTCGCGCTTTGAGGAGAACTTATTCAGGATCTCATCATTTACCGGCTGGAATACAAGGCCGTTCGTATAGCCATAGTCTCTGTTTCCATTGTCATAGGAGAGTATGATTTCATAAACGCGCATAGAGTAAGTGCTTTTCATCATCAGCAGATATTCGATGCTGTAAGAGGTATAGTTGCTGGTAAGCTGCGCAATATCCTTCCAGATGTCCTGGTTAAAGCGCAGGCGAATCTCTTTCTTGTCGAAATCGACCTCAGAACCTTTTTGCAGCCAGGAAATGGAGCGATACACCTTACTGCCGGGTTCTTTCTTGACCCAGAAGGTACGATTTTCCAAATTTTCTATAGTTTCCTTCAGATTCAGCGCATAAGTCGTATCCACCGTGCGCACTCCGGTCAACTTGGCAAAATCATTGAAAGTGATTGAATAATATTTGGATGCATCCTTATCATTTTTCTGGTCGATTTTAGACATGAGCATAAAGAGAACCTTTTGCTCATTTCTGGGCAGAGAGTACTTTGTCCGCTGGATCAGGTCATTACTTTTGGTAATGTAAGAGCCAAAGCCGACAGGGGAGTGTTGCCATTTCGCAATCGCTTGCTTTTTCTCGCGGACCTCATCATCAGAAAGGACCTCTCCAACTAAAGATTCCTCGTTTTCATCAATGGACGAATTCGTTTTGTTCATATCCATTACTTATAGCTGTACAAGGAGTGCCTTAAAATAATTACGATATACAGCTATATATTCCTTTCGTTAGATGTTACAATACAAATAGGTACACAAATATCATTATACTGATAATATTACTATACTATTTGCCGACTGTCAACGAAAAATGTTTGGAGCTTTTCTATTTTTTAAATTTTGCTTTTTTCTCCTTTATAATTATTTATTTTATATCTTACTTTTTACTTATTTATTATAATATGTAGAAAGAGAGGTTTCCACATGCCAGCGGAGAGGAAAAAACACTTGGCGAAAGAGATTTCCACACCGGATGCAAGAGGTTTAAAAGGCTGTAGAAAGAGATTGCTACAGTCCAATCAGCCAAAAGAAGCATGTGGAAACCTCCTTTTTGCCGTGGAAGAATCTCTGTTTTCAAAGTTTTTTCTGTATACTGCCTGTTGCGGCTACAAATTGTGCAGGGTGGAATTCTTGCTTGTACGATAGCGGGAGAGCATTGCCGTGCAAACATAGGTGGAGAGTGCGATAGCTGATTTTTCCGGTGTAGAAACCTCTCTTTGCGCAAGCAACGGAAAACGCCAGCGCTTGAATTAGGATAGTATGCATAGAGGCAGGGGAGAGAGTGAAACAAAAATTTCCCTTCTGCGAGTGTAGAGACCTCCTTTTGCTGCTGCGAGTGATCTCTGCGGTAGGAGGTGCTCAAATTTTTCCGGTGTAGAAACCTCCTTTTAGAAATTGCTTCAAAAACACTATATATTGGTGTTGTGGATCAACTAACATACTTGTTCTTGCACAAAGAGAGTCTATATAGGCAGAGACAGGAAAGGTAATAATGGCGAACCAAGAGGTTACTACACATAAACAGCGTAAGATTTTTAAATAGAATAATAGGCGATATACCGATATATAACTGTGCTGCGAAAAAGGAATTATCTGCACTAAAAAGAGGTTTCTACATCAAAAGGGCGAAAGAAAAGAGGAAAAAACACAGCCATGTACAGAAGGGTACTACCAAAGCAGCGTAGTGATAAAAGGATGTAAAACCACAATATATAGATATAGAAAAGAAAATAGCACTTGAAAAACCAAAAAAGCTGGGAGAGAAAATAGTAGAAATGGGAAAAATCGTTGCAGATAAAATACAATGAGGAAATAGCGCTGCAATATATACGATATGTACATAGTGTATGCAAAGATGATCCAGAGAGGTCCATAGTGGTGCAAAGTATGGCATAATGCAAAGTAAACATTTTTTTCGGTAATGAGATGTAGAAACCTCTCTTTTCGCTGGACTTCCCGACTTCTTGATGAGAAAACCTCTTTTTGACGGACTTATCCACTTTTTCGGCAGTAATCCACAGGGATTGCGGGCTTAATGTACTTACATAAGGTGGATAAAAAGGGTAGGTGGGTGGCTGTATAAGATACAATTTAATATACTAATAGGATAATATATGAAAAATATACAAATTGGTCTATACAATCTGTTCCAAAAAGAGAAATTATCCGATTGTTAAAGTGTAGAAACCTCTCTTTTAGGTGGGAGGGGAAGCCTTCGCAACACGAAACAAGCTGAATTTGAGAATGGACCTTGCAATAGGTAGAAAGCCGGATTATCGCTCCGTAGGTTATATGGCACATGCCGAAGGAAGGAAAAGCATAAAGCAAACACCATCCAATAAGGTAAGGGTTATCTCAAGAGGGCAGGGGAGGGGACTGGCAGCAGGATTGGGTTTGCGTCTGCTATAAAGGCATACAGCATTTGGGAAAGTTTCGATATGCTATAGCAGCGAGAGCAGTCGCCTTGGCAGTCAAGAGATCTCTTAGCGAACACAACAAAAAAGCAAAAATAAAGTTACAGCAACAGGAATTGATGGAAAATGGAGCACGATGAATTTTTACAAGTAATCAGAAGCCCTTGTAATTTTGCCACTTGCGATGCCGTACTCCGGGGGTGTAAAATAGTAGACATAAGTAAGCCACTGCAGTGGCGCAGACTGTCGAAAAAGGTGCGTTCACCCCTTGGCCCCCTCTGCGAGGGGGCTCCGCCCGCAGGCGGTGGGGGAGAGAACTGTACGGCGCCCGAAATATTTCGGGCTATGGCAAGGTTCTCTCCTTCCGCCCCTTCGGGGCACCGCTCCCCCCCTGGCGCAAGCGCCACCTCCCCCGTATAGGGGGAGTCTGTCTCGCAGAGAAAGGCTTTTCGACAGCCTGAGCCGCTGAAGCGGCAGGACATATAAAGACAGAGGATGTAGGACATGAAACGAATTTTGATCATTGATGGGCAGGGCGGCGGCATGGGCGCACAGCTTGCAAAGCTGCTGCTGCCTAAACTGCCTACGGATTGCGAGCTGCTGGCAGTGGGCACGAATGTGCTGGCAACCAGCGCCATGCTGAAGGCGGGTGCAGTGCGCGGTGCTACCGGGGAAAATGCGGTGGTGTACAACGCCGCCAGAGCCGACGTTATCCTTGGACCCATCGGTATCTTGATGGCCAACGGCATCATGGGAGAGGTTTCTCCCAACATGTCGGTGGCGATTTCCGGCAGTGAGGCAGCTAAGGTTTTGATTCCGGCGTCCGGCTGCGGGATCTTTGTGGCGGGCACGCAGGATTGCCGCCTTGACGAGTATCTGCAAAATGCCGTAGCACTTACGCTGCGTGCGCTGGACGCATGACGCCGCTGGCAACAGCCGCCGCCCCGATCCTGCAGGCCGCACAGTTGGCCGCAGAAAACGGCCCGGCGCTGCTGGCCATTGACGGGCGTTGCGGCAGCGGCAAGTCTACACTGGCGAAATTTCTGGCGGGGCAGCTGGGCTGCCGGGTAGTGCATACCGATGATTTCTATCTACCGCTTGCTGCGCGCTGCGCGAACTGGCAGAAGCAGCCCGGCGCGAATATAGATTTCATTCGGCTGCGAAACGAGGTTCTGCAGCCGCTTTTGCGCGGCGAAACGGCGCTCTATAATGCATACAGCTGTGCGGCGGGAGCCTTCCTGCCGTCTAAGCCGTTTGCTGCCGCGCCACTGACGATTCTGGAGGGCAGCTACAGCCTGCATCCGGCCCTGCAGACTGACTTTGCGGTGCGTGTGTTTGTTACCTGCCCGCCCGATGTGCAGGCGGCGCGCCTGCGGGCGAGAGAGGGCATACGCTACGCAAATTTTGTGCAGCGGTGGATCCCGCTGGAGGAAGGGTATTTTGCTGCCTATGATCCAGCCGCACGCTGCAATTTTGTACTGGACACGGCGAAGATTTTTGTGTAATATAGTAAGCGGACCTATGGCATAACTGCATGGTTCCCGCTATAGCGGGCTTGAAAGATGCAGGAATGCCCTTATGAAAAAGCCAGGAAGGCAGTGCCCAGAAGGGTGCGCGGTTCAAACTTTTTGATAAGGGTGATATGTTGTGAAAAACCAGAATACAAAAAAATTGGCTTATGCAGCGCTGTTTTTGGCGCTGTGCCTCGTGCTGCCCATGCTGACGGGCCAGATTCCGCAAATTGGCAGCATGCTGCTCCCGATGCATATTCCGGTGCTTTTGTGCGGCCTTGTCTGCGGCTGGCAGTACGGTGCAGCGGTGGGCTTTGTTGCGCCGCTGCTGCGCTCGGTCCTGTTCGGGATGCCTCCGATGTATCCGGTGGCTATTGCGATGGCCTTTGAGCTGCTGACCTACGGCCTTGTTATCGGGCTGGTATACCGCCGTATGGCTCAAAAGGGCGCGGCAGGGGTGTATGCAGCGCTGCTTACCGCCATGGTAGCGGGGCGGCTTGTCTGGGGCGTGGCTGAGATCGTGCTGCTGGGCTTGGGCGGCAAGGCGTTTACCGCCCAGGCATTCTTGGCGGGCGCACTGCTCAATGCCGTGCCGGGCATTATCGTGCAGCTGGTTCTGATCCCCGCTGTGATGGCGGCCCTGCAGAAGGCTGGAACCGTTAAAGAATACGCCGAATAAGGCCGTTTGCTGAGAGGCTGCGCAGGAAGCGCAGCCTTTTTGCTGTGTGCGGCTGTATTGAAGCTCGATTTGCACGATACAGCAACAGGAATCGCTCGCCCCATATTTTCGCAAATGAAAACAAAAAAAGCTTGCAAGTACAGGCATTTTAGCCTTATCTTGCAAGCTTTTGTTGTTGCAGCGGTGAAAGTGGCCGACAGCCACTGCCTGCTGCTAGAGGAGCTCAGCCATACTGATCTGATCGACCAGCCAGCTTTCCTGCTTTGCCTCGTGGATCACATCACCCGGCTGGCTGTGCCCGACCAAAAAGGGAGAAGCAGGGTCGTGCATACGCATATTCTGCGCTACAGTCACACGGCTGGCGTTGGCGTAGCAGTATAGGCAGCCGTGACCGCAGGTATTGTAGGCACCGATATCCGCCGTAAGGCAGCAGGCGCACTCCTTGCGGGCTGGCTTTTGCGGGGGCAGCCGCAGGGGACGGTGCAGCGCGGCCTCGAAAGTCCGTTGCGTCATGCAGCCGCTGCAATCGGCACCATAGCGGGCCAGCGCAGTGCCCTCGGCGCAGGGGCGTATCATCATGCCGTATTTTTTGCCGATTTCAACAAAAGCCTTTCCCAGTGTTTCGCGCTCAGCGAGTGGGACGCTTTTCACCTGCGGAAAATTCCGCCGTACCTTCTCATAAAGGTCGATAAAGCTGATCACACAGGTCCTGGTATAGCCGGAAAGTACAGCTGCCATCTGCTCGAATTCAGCGATATGTCGCGCAGCTGTGTAGGTGTCGGAAAGAAAAATGGGGTCATACCGCCATGCGATACAATCGGGACCGACAATTTTTGACAGGGTGATAAAGTCCTGCAAGACCTGCGCCTTCGGCGGTACATGCGGCTCTATCTCCGGTCCGTAGGGGGTGATCGTGACAAACCAGTACTGCCCATAGGGGCGCAGCAGCTCCATGCGGGGAAGCATCGGTGCAGGATTTTTGCTGCAAAAGCCGATCAGGTCCACCACATCCGGGTTGATGGCATACCGCGTGACGGACTGCGGGTCATAAGGGTTGCGCACCAGCACAAACCCTGCACGCAGGCGGTTCGCAAACCACGTGCTGTAAAAGCCGGGTATATCGGTGCGGAAACCTGTTTGTAAAATCATAAAATGCCCTCCTGCTGGTGCAGCATGCAGCTTGCCGATTCTATACAAATTATAATACGATGCTGCAGAGGATTGCAAGGAGGCCAGATGAGCGCCGCTGCAAAATTTTCCTTTTTAGCTGGTTCGTCTCTTAGGCCTTGATGGCTTTCTACCGGGCGTAGTGGGACAGCGTCTCTCCTATGGTGCGCTTGAACAGGCGGGTAGGGTACATCCGGGATACCTACCTCCTGTGCCGCCTGTGTGATCGTGTAGTGATGATACCGGCGCAGGTTCGCCGCAAACTGGATGCGGGTCAGGGTCACATAGTAAGTCAGGTTGCTGTGCACTTCCCGGTGGAGCTGGTCGGACAGATAAGAGCGGCTCAGGTTGAAGCGGGCAGCCAGCGTGGAAAGGGTCAGGTCCTCCTTCAGATGCAGGTTGATATAGTGGATGATATTGCGGATGACCACCGAATAGCCGGCGGTAGAGTACCGCGCCACCCGGTCGCAATATTGCTGCAGCATCTCGACCACAAGGACCTGCTCTTGCTGCTCGGTGGTGATTTCACCGGCGGCGAGCAGATAATCGTTATAAAGGGTATCAAGGTAAAAGGCGTGCACCTCGGCCCGCTCTGCCTCCTTGCGTAGCAGGGCATTCAGGGCAACGGCGCGGAAACGGACGGTGGTGGTCTTGGTATGACCCTTGCGCCCGGGTATGGTTACGCCGCGAAAGCTCTGCAGCGCCTGCATCGCAAGCTCAGCATCACCATGGTGGACGGCGTCCAGCAGATGATTTTCCAGCGCGTAGCGGTCCTCCAGCATCTGGATGTTGAGGACGGGCTTTTCCGGCAGCATACACTGCCTTGGCAGATCGGCAGATTCGGGGGAAAAATCTGTGTAGTTTACCCAGTGGGTGCGGAAGGTGCTGCAGTTCATCGGTGCCAAATTTTTCTACAATCTGGACAAAAAGGTGCTGGCCCAGATGGAGACCGAGCTGAAGGAAAAGCGCGGCTGATTTACTGTAATAAGACACGGGAGGTTTTTCCGGGGGTCTCCGGAAAAGCCTCCCACGCTTTTGCGGTGCGCCGAGAATGAGTGCCTCCTGCGTGTTGAAAAGCACAGCGGGAACATGGTACAATTATCAAACCAAGGCACAGTACGATGAGGGAAGGAGAATAAGCACATGACAATTTTGATCGATGCAGACGGCTGCCCGGTGGTCGATCTGACCCTGCGGAGCGCAGGGAAAAAAGGTGTGACGGTTGTGATTCTGTGCGATACATCCCATCGTATCGAGCGGGAAGGGGCACAGACGCTGGTATTTGACAAAGGCGCTGACAGTGTGGATTTTGTACTCGTCAACCGGGTGAAGCCCGGGGACTTGGTTGTGACGCAGGATTACGGTCTGGCAAGTATGTGCCTAGCAAAATGCGCACGGGTGCTGAACCAGAACGGTTTGGAATATACGGCGGATAATATAGATGCGCTGATGCTGCAGCGGCATGAAAACAAAAAGCTCCTTCGCGCCGGCAAGCATCCAAAGGGGGCTGCAAAACGCACAAAAGAGCAGGATATCCGGTTTTGCGATGCGCTGGAACGGATTTTAAGCGGCACATCCGGCAATCAGCAGACGGAATGTGAAAATGTGTCATTTGCAAGGCGATAAAATGTACAATGTGTATTTTTTACAGGTGAATGGCAATTACAGAGCGTAGCTATGTGAAAAAAGCGCAAAGAAGGAATGAGCCTTTTGGGTGGATTTGTGCAGAAATGTACACTTTTCAGGGCGGCAAAACAGCACATTTTTGCCGATATTGCCGCTTGCTACATGAAATGTGCGATTTGCCATAAATCATACGATATATCGACATAATTTTTCTTTCGGAATGTGACATTTGGCACATGCTATGCGTAAAGAAGCTGCACACCGCCATAAAGAGCCTATGGGGGTGAACATAGTTTAGCTGCAGAGAAATGGGATACGGTACGCAATTCCGGCACGGTAACGCTGCTTTGAGTTGGTTACAAAAGTTTATGCGGAATGCTCCGCACGGCAATACTGGTTGGAAGCGCAATACAACAGATTCCTGGGCTTCAAAATACAACAATTTCCGGGAGACAAAAATGAACCCCGGAAAATGTTGTACTCTGCGTATTGAAAACACAGGTGAATTGGGCGCTTGTTCGATGCCTACTGGTACGCAATTGCAAAATAAGGATACAAATCAAAGCGTACAAAAGAAAGAAAAGCGCAAGCGGTATATCCTTGCCCTGCAGAGAGAATTGATTCCGGTATTCTTCCGCTGAAAGAAAAATAACAGGGCTAATTTTCCGGATTTTCCCTTGTGATTTGGTGGCGCGATAAACTATAATAAGCATAAGGCAAGCAAATGCGATGCCGGTAACAGATACTGCGCAGGCAAGTGAAGGGAAAAAACGCAATGAAGATGCTTTTCAAGCAACGGATGTTCTCCTGGTTCGACAGCTATGATATTTACGATGAATATGGGAATACCCTGTTTGTGGTCAAGGGTCAGCTTTCCTGGGGGCATTGCCTGAGAATCTTTGATACGGCGGGCTGCCAGGTTGGCTGCGTCAAAGAAAAGATATTTACATGGATGCCCCAATTTGAGCTCTACACAGGTGAGGATGATTATGTGGGGTGCCTGAGCCGAGAGCTGACGCTTTTCCGGCCCAGCTACCATATCGACTGCAATGGCTGGCGCATTGAGGGCAGCTTTTGGGAATGGGACTATGACATCCTTGCTCCCAGCAGGCATACCGTGGCGCATATCGCCAAGGAGCTTTGGAATTGGACCGATACATACACCATTGAGGTTGCCGACCCAAGAGATGCCCTCTGCGCGCTGATGGTCGTGCTTGCGATCGATGCTGAGAAATGCTCGCGGAATAACCATACCTGACAGGCTGCACACAAAAAATACTCCCTTATTCTGCTGCGCACGCAGCAGGATAGGGGAGTTTTCTGGTTCGTGAAGCAGCACGCTGGTGTATAAAGAGCGTACAGAAAAAGCAGCAGCCCACTGCGGGCTGCTGCTTTGCGGTAAAAGGCGGGCGGTCAGCCCATGACGATCTTGACCTCTACGGTTGAGCCGGCGGGAACAGGGGAGAGAATGCTGCCGCTTACAGGCTTACCGTCCACAGTCATGGTTTTAACGCCCTTTTCCAGATGGTCGGGGTTCTCCACAACAATTTCATAGGTTGCCCCGCGCCAGACGCGGCGCAGGGTAAAGCCGTCCATCTCGTGCGGGATGCAGGGGTCGATCTTCAGCCCGGCCAGCGTGGGCTGGATGCCCAGGATATACTGGCTCACATCCACAAAGGTCCAGGCCGCCGTGCCGGTCAGCCAGCTGTTTTTTGCTTCGCCAAAGGTGGCGGCGTCGCGGCCAGCCACCATCTGGCTGTAGACATACGGCTCGGTGCGGTGGATCTCACTGATGTCCTCAATGTATGCTGGGCAGGTCTTTTTGTAGATCTCAAACGCGCGGTCACCGTGGCCGACTACAGTCTCGGCACAGCTGACCCATGGGTTGTTGTGACAGAAGATGCCTGCGTTCTCCTTGTATCCCGGGGGATAGCTGGAAATTTCGCCCAATTCGAGATGGTACTTCGTGTAGGCGGGCTGTAGCAGCACAATGCCGTACTTCGTGTCCAGCTTGTCTTTCACACTCTGCAAAGCGGTCACGGCCTCACCGGTGTCCACACCAATACCCGCCATGACGCACATGCCCTGCGGCTCGATGAAGATCTTGCCTTTCTCGCATTCCTCGCTGCCGATCACATGGCCAAAGGCATCGTAAAAGTGGTATACCCTCGTTGATGCTGTCCACATTGCTGGTCGGCTCATCGAGCAGGATCCATTCACTTCCCCGCAGGAAGGCCCTCGCCAAGCCAATGCGCTGCTTTTGACGCCCTGCTGCCTGAAGCGCGGGAGTATCTGACATGCGCGGGTGCCTGCTTCGGCACGCCCATCGAGCGGCTGGCCCACATGAACGAGCCAGTCATCGATTTCTATCGCGACAAAGGCGTGGACCTGTATACCCAGCCGTTGGAGATCGCCCTCTGCGCCCAGCATAACAACGGCGGCATTGGCATCGACTGCTGGTGGCAGACCGACGTGAAAGGCCTGTTTGCCGTGGGTGAAGCCGCTGCAGCCGCGCCGATACCGGCAATGTGCGCGCCCTGTGGCAGCACGCTGCCGAGAAAATGAGCCGCTGCGGTGCCGCCATACGCGACCCCGCGCAGATACGCGCCTACGGCAAACAGGTGGAAGCGCAGCTTGCCGACTTTGCCCAAACGGTCAAGGCGGGCAGCCGCACCGAGCTTGCCATGGTCTACCGCCTGCGAGATATGCTGCTAAGTCAGCGAGCCTACCTGACTGCCATGACTGACTATACCGCCCACGGCGGCAAAAGCCGCGGCAGCGCCCTGTACACCGACCTGACGGGCGGGGTCAAGCCGTTTGCCCAGCTGCCGGATACCTTCACCTTTGCCTTGGACGAAACCGAAGCCCCGCTGATTCAGGAGCTGTGGTTCGAGGATGGTACCTGCCGCACCGCTTGGCGCGCCCCGCGCCCCATCCCCGAGGATGACGACTTTTTTGAAAACGTCTGGCGCAGCTACCGCGAGACAGGGAACATTGACTGAATAGATGGTTCTGCCTGGCCTGATAAACACAACACTAGTATATCATGAAAACGAATATCCCGGGCCTGATTACATGCGATGCAGAAGCGCTAAATCATGGGGCGTATCCCTGTTATCGACCTGCTTGCATACATCTGCATCCTAATACCGGCAAAACGATACGGCATCGTTTTGATAGTAGGGAATCAGTCTGATTTGCTCATCAACGATTCGTTCTTTCATATCTGTACACCGGCCAATGCCAGAAACTTTTTGTCGGACTGGATACCCTGCGTCAGGAATACGCCGTCCCGGAACAGTGCGTAGGTCGTGACGGGTGCGGATACATTCTGCGCGGCTTCTTTGTCTGTGATGTGGATGGCCCGGAACGGGATGTTATTCTGCTGCGCGGCCTGCTGCACCTTCGGCACCCAGTAATAGGTAAAGGGACACTGATCGGTGTAGTAGAGGACGAAGCCTTCTCCATCAGCTTTAGGGTGCTTAGCGCAGTTCTTGAATTTCGGCAGTGCTGTATCGGCGTTGAGCGGGAGGCACATGAGGGTGATTCCACAGTCCGAGACATCTGCGACTTCAAATCCCTTGTGGGACAAAAACTTGGGGTCGGCGAGAAATTCTCGCTTGCGTCCCTCGGCGCACAAAATGCAGATGCCCTTTTTGCCCTGCGCTCTTGCATCGCTGAGGCATTTTTCCAGCAGGTCATTTGAGCAGCCGTGCCCTTTCATGGAACCGGAGACCCACAGGCAGTTGATGTACAGCCAGCCGTCCGCTGTAATGGGCACCCATGCGTTTTCTGCCGGGATGTACTCGATAAAGCACTTGCCGCGCTCAACACTGCGGTAGAAAACAAGCCCCTCAGAAAAGCGCTGCTTGAGCCATTCTTTTTTGGCAAGGCTCTGCTTGCCGGACATCGCGCAGCAGATATGCTCCTTGTCGATGTTCTCTTTGGTGATTTGGATGTAGTCCACAGGTGGCCTCCTTGCAGAAAAGGCGCAGCATGCCCCAGCCTCTGGGGCACACTGCGTCTTGAGCGTATGGTGAAATAGTGTTTATATGAATTACTATATGCCAAACAGCTCGTATTGTCAATAGAGCGTTAAAAACTGCGTTACAAAGTATGATGACAGTGGACATTGCTGCAAGCACAAAGAACATCCTGTGCAAGGCGGCACATACCTGACAGAGAAACGGCGGAATCTGCAGACCGCTCGAACCGTAAATATTTCATGAAATTTCGCAACAAGCAATTTACTTGGCGCGAGTTTGTGATACTATAAAGAAAATACGGAGCTGCAGGGGATAAGAAATGAACTCGCGGGCAGGTTGGCATAGCGTACCCCCGCAGGCAAACGGTGGAATGGAGTTGTGTTGTGATGAAAATTCGTAAGGCAGAAGAAAAGGACATCCCAAGAATTATGGAGCTGCTGGGTCAGGTGCTGCAGATCCATGCAGAGATACGCCCGGATGTGTTTATCCCCGGCACCACAAAATACACCGTCAGCGAACTGAAAGAACTGCTGGAGCAGGAAGATAAGCCTATCTTTGTTGCAGCCGGTGAGGATGATGTGTGCATAGGCTATGCTTTCTGCCAGTTGAAGGAGCAGCCGTTTTCTACCAATATGGTACCGTTTAAGGCACTGTTTATTGATGACCTGTGCGTTGACAAGCAGACGCGCGGACAACATATCGGGGAAAGCCTGTTTGAATATGTGAAGCAGCAGGCAAAGAAGCTTGGCTGCTATGAAGTTACCTTGAATGTCTGGGCGGGGAACACATCAGCCGAAAGATTCTATGAGAAGATGGGTATGAAAACAAAGGAACGGCAGATGGAGTATATTCTGTAAAGATAGAATGATGGAAAGGGTTTGCGTCAGCAAGCCAGCAGACGAAGTGTGAAGCGGGCACAGTGGCCCATAAAGATCAGGAGGGGCAAACGCCATGAAGGAAAACAGAAAGCTGCTAAAAGAAGTGCTCAAGGACATCCGCCATGATATGAGCGATGAGGAAGTATTAAATCTGCTGGCAGACAGCAAAATTTCAGTTAGCCCCGAAAGTGAAAAGGAAAAGTATACGCTGGGGCAGCGTGCTGCGGATGTAATAGCAAAATTCGCCGGTAGTTGGGCATTTATCTTTTCCTTTACCGGCGTTTTAGTTCTTTGGATGATTGTCAATACTCTGCTGGCGGTCAAGGCGTTTGACCCATATCCGTTTATTCTGCTGAATTTGGTGTTGTCTTGTGTGGCGGCAATTCAGGCGCCGCTTATTATGATGAGTCAGAACCGGCAGGAGGAAAAGGATCGACGCAGAGCGGAAAATGATTATAAGGTCAATTTGAAAACCGAAATTATGATTGAGGATCTGTACGATAAAGTGAATGCTATTCTTGCTAAGCAGTCGGCACTGGAAAAGCGGCTGCAGACTGAGGATAAAAACGGCAGGGTATAGAAGCATAGGAAAATAAAAACATCCCGTCTACGAGTCAAGCGCACTTGTTTACATAAGTGTACTTGCGGCAGACGGGATGTTGCTGTTTTATTTACAGTACAATAAAGGTGCAGGTGGCAGCAGGCAGGGTCAGCTCACCGGCAGCAACCGCAGACTGCTGTTGGCTTCGCTGCACAATCGTGATTTCGTTGTGTGGACAGGGCATTTCGTGTCACTCCTTTCTGTGATTGGCGGATGGGGTGGCGTTTTACCACCTCATTTTGGGCAGAAAAAAAGCAGGAAACCTTTTTCAGATTTCCTGCTCGGTGTGCCGCTGTATGGGCGGCGGGTATTTAGTTATAAAAGTTCGGGGCAAGTTGACCCGATGTGTGTGGAATAACAAACTGGAATTTACAGAACCATTTCCCATAACAAAGATGAAATAAATGGTTGAAAGAAAAACATAATAAATACTACAGATAGACATATTATGTAAAAGTCACCCATTTTTGAATTTGAAAAGATTCGCTTCGTAAAATTATCAGTTATCCTATGTACAATAAAATATCCAATTATAGTACCAACAGTATTTGTAATAATATCGTTTATATCACTCGTTCTAAAAGTAAAAATCTGTGATATTTCAATTAAACTTGTAACTATAAATCCCATTAAGGCAATATTTTTAATGTTTCTAAATTTATCCCACAATATCGGCAAAAAGAAACCAAATGGAACAAATAAAAGTATATTCAAACAAGCATTAATGAAATCCGAAACCATATCCAAAAACGGGATAACGTTCACTGTAAAATCAATTTTCAGAGATGCTATATTAGGAAAGCCTACAAGTGCTAAGACTGCAGTAAAATAAAACCCAAATACCATATAAATAATAGTTCGTTTCCAGCTATGAAAACATAACTTGTTATATATGCACCAAATAGGAATTATAAAAACAGCTGCCGCAACAATTTCGATAAGTGCACTATATATTCTATACATGTTTTTCTACCTCTACAACTTCTAATTTGTTGTCATCTTCATTATACTTCATCGCCAATCGAAAAGATAGCATATTTTATGAAACTTGTCGGCTGGGAACAGCTTGCAGCGCAAGGTGTCCCCCAGATGGCAAGTCCACAAAAGGGTAGCTGGCGGCAGCCAGCGCAGGGGTGCAAAACGTCCAGGGGACGTTTGCCCTGCACCGACCGAAGCGGAGCGGAGACGGCGTAGCGTCCCCTGTTTGATTTGGAGCAGACCATGACTGCGGAAAATCACAGCCCTCCGGCGAGGAGCCTTCGGAGAACGCAATGCACCAACCTCTGGGTGGTGTATAATTGCGCCCTTAGTAAACTAAGGGGTTTCCGGCTTCTCCCGTTCCAGCAGTTTTTTCAATAGTTCCTGCGTGCCCCCAGCAGGGCATAAAAAACGCCACAGGTTTGTGTTACCCATGGCGTTGCCCCGGCAGATGGCCGGTC
>OLRF01002107.1_pt1 | contig 18288 bp, 16 predicted proteins | sample 1672061 | NCBI WGS metagenome assembly OLRF01 (sample SAMEA3136641, study PRJEB25190) | human gut metagenome | reverse complement strand
TCAAAAAGGTGGTCTGGGACGGCAAAAATGCCTATGTTTACCTCTTTGCGGAGGACGGAGAGGCGGATTTGCCCCCTGTTGAGCAACCTATGTATCCGCTGGGAGAGGATAGCGAATGGAAAATGAACGTAATATTTAACGGTATGCGGGCGGTCACTGACCGGTCCCTGCGATTACACGATTGCCGATGTTTGAGAGAACGCCATTCTTACCTGATAAATACACCTATTTTCCCCTCGCCTGCATTTCCCATTCTCAATTATTCAACTTTCCCTTTATCATCCCCGCAGAATATGGTACACTAAAAATGTATCAACCCATTCACAAAGGAGAGGTGCATACCATGAATTACGCTTACACCTATACATACACACCGCTTTTCTCAATGATTTTGCCGATTCTGGCACTTTTACTGATTCTTGCGGGCGGCATCGCGCTGTACACGCTGTTTGTCCGCAAGCCGAATCACTACCACGGCGCGGCAGCCAAGCTGCATGATTTTCTCAATTTCCGGCACGCATACACCGAGGGTCTGCTGAAAATCCTGTACTGCATGACGGTCGCTGCGCTGGCTGTTTACAGCGTTATTCTGCTGTTTTTCCACTTTTTCTGGGCGATCCTGCTGTTTATCGTCGGAAATATTGCTGCACGGCTCGGCTATGAATTTATTATGATGCTGTTCAGCATGCACCGCACCCTGCGCAGCATTGACCGCAAAATGCCCGAGCCGCAGCCGTTCGAGCAGCCGGCTCCCGCACCGCAGCCCGAGCCGCAGAATACACCGGAAAATCCACTCCCGCCCGATCAGCCGTAACACAGACCGCTGTTTCCGCTTGAAATTTGTTCAACGCAGATTGCAAAAACACGCAAGTCATGATAAAATAGATATACTATTACAGAATTTCGCGGCAGGACCAACCCATGTGCTGCCCTACAGAAAAGAGTATCTTAGAAAAAGGAGGTCCGTGCATTGAAAATTCAGGAAAGCGCGGAAAACTACCTGGAAGCCATCCTGGTTCTGACGCAGAAAAATGGACAGGTGCGCTCGATCGACGTCGCGCACTACACCGGCTTTTCCAAGCCGAGCATCAGCCGTGCCGTTGGCCTGCTGCGCGATAACGGTTACGTTTCCATCGACCAGAACGGTCTGCTGGGACTGACCGAATCCGGCATGCAGATTGCCACCAGCATTTACGAGCGCCACACCGTGCTCACCGCGTTCCTCACCGCTCTCGGCGTGGACGCTGAGACCGCCGCTGAGGATGCGTGCCGCATCGAGCATGTGCTGAGCGAGGAAACCTTCGACAAGCTCAAGCAGCATGCGAAGGCGTATATCGACGCACAGGGTAAATAAGACCCGTTGAAAATCCTGCCTGAAAAGGCAGGATTTTTTACATCAAATTTTATCGAACAAATTTTCGATAAAATCATTGCATTCAAATCGGCACCCTGTTATAATGGGTGTATCGAATCCGAATACACCGCCGCTCTGCGGCTTGCATATTTGTAACTTTTTCAGGAGGAAATGCTATCATGGCTACCAAAAAGCAGTTGGAACCGGTCGCTCCTGCGGCTGATAAGAAGAAAGCACTTGCCGCTGCGCTCGGTCAAATCGAAAAGCAGTTCGGCAAAGGCTCGGTTATGCGTCTGGGCGAAAACACCGGCATGAATATCGAACACATCCCGACCGGCTCGATCGGTCTGGATCTCGCGCTCGGCATCGGCGGTCTGCCGCGCGGCCGAATCATTGAGATCTACGGACCGGAATCCTCCGGTAAGACCACGGTTGCGCTGCACAGCGTTGCAGAGGCGCAGAAGCTGGGCGGCACGGCTGCGTTTATCGACGCCGAGCACGCGCTCGACCCGGTTTACGCCAAGGCACTCGGCGTTGACATTGACAGCCTGCTGGTCTCCCAGCCGGACACCGGTGAGCAGGGTCTGGACATTGCGGAAGCGCTTGTGCGCTCGGGCGCGATCGACATCGTGGTTATCGACTCGGTTGCCGCGCTGACGCCGCGCGCCGAAATCGAAGGCGAAATGGGCGATTCCTTTGTTGGTCTGCATGCCCGCATGATGAGTCAGGCGATGCGCAAGCTGGCCGGCTCGATCGCCAAGAGCCAGTGTGTAGCCATCTTTATCAACCAGCTGCGTGAGAAGGTCGGCGTCATTTACGGCAATCCGGAGGTCACCACCGGCGGCCGTGCGCTCAAGTTCTATGCGTCTGTCCGCATGGAGGTTCGCCGCGTGGAGCATCTGAAAAACGGCACCGAGCTGATCGGCAGCCACACCCGCGTAAAGGTTGTAAAAAACAAGGTTGCTCCCCCGTTCAAGCAGGCTGAGTTCGATATTATGTACGGCGAAGGCATTTCCCGCACGAGCGAGCTGGTCGATCTCGGCGTAGAATTCGGCATCCTCAACAAGTCCGGCGCGTGGTTCTCCATGGGCGATACCCGTCTGGGTCAGGGCCGTGATGCTGCCAAGCAGTATTTCAAGGATCATCCGGACATCGCGGATGACGTACAGAAGCAGATCATGGAAAAGGTTGCCGAGGAGCGCAGCAAGCTGGCGCAGAGCCATGCGGCACGTCCTTCCGCTGCTGTGCCGACCGAGAAGGCCGAAAAGCCTGCGGATAAGACATCGCGTCCGTCGTCCTCCAAGGCAGTCTCCATCGACGCGGACGATTTTGACGACCTCGACGAAGAATAATGAGCGAGGATAAATACCGCGCAGCCCTCGATATGGCGGCAAAACAGCTGTCTTATCGGGCACTGAGTGCGAAAATGCTGCGCGACAAGCTGCTTGCCAAGGGGCACGATGAGGAAGCCGCCGATTACGCGCTTGCGTGGCTGACCGAACGCAGTCTGCTGAACGATATGCTGTTCGCGGAAAGCGTTGTACGCGGCTACACGCGCAAGGGCTACGGCGCGGCACGCATCCGGCAGGAGCTGACCCGCCGCGGCATAGACCGCGACACCGCAGAAGCGGCTATGCAGACCTTCTCCCCGGATGAGGCGCAAATGCTGGCTCTGCTCGAAAAACGCCTGCGCGGTGACGTTTCCGATCGAAAAGAGGTCGAAAAAGCCGTTGCGGCACTCCAGCGTCGCGGTTTTGCATGGAATGATATCAAGCGCGCACTCGAAACCTATGGCAATTCGCTACCGGAGGAAGAATAACAAACATCCCGCTTTTTGCAAGGAAAGCGGGATGTTTGATTTTATCGCGGTAAATCGCTTGCATGAATCCCGCGGTTGGAGTATCATAATAAGAGTAGAAAACTCTACCGGAAAGGAAGTATTTCCATGGAAACCAATAAAATTCCCGCCCGCGCAGATGTGCCCGAAAAGGACAAATGGGCGATTCAGGATCTGTTTGCGACCGACGATGACTGGCGTGCCGCGTTAGCGAAGGCCAAGGAGTTCATTCCGCGCATCACCGCATTCCGCGGCAGACTGGCCGAAAGCGGTGCTGCTCTGCTGTCTTTTTTCCGTCTGGATGATGAAATCAGCCTTGCATTTGACGCGCTCGTACACTACGCGCAGCGCCGCAGCGATGAAGACACCCGCGTCGCCGCGTATCAGGAGATGGTCAGCCAGGTGACGCGCTTCGCGGTCGAAATTCAGTCTGCCGCCGCGTTTGAGACCCCTGAGCTGCTCGCCATCGGCGATGAGGACATGAACCGTCTGTACGCCGAAGCACCCGAGCTGGAGCTGTACCGCCTGAATATCGACCGTATTCGCCGCCGCCGAGAGCATGTGCTGTCTGACAAGGAGGAGGCAATCCTTGCCGCTGCAGGCGAAATGGCCGCCAGCCCGGATGACATTTACTCCATGCTCAACGACGCCGACCTCAAATTCCCGGACGCGGTGGACAAGGACGGCAATAAGCACCCCGTCACACACGGCACGTTCATCCCGCTCATGCAGTCCTACGACCGCGTGCTCCGCAAGTCCGCGTTCGATTCGCTGTACTCGGTTTACGGCCAGTTCCGCAACACCTCGGCGGCAACGCTGTCCGCGCAGCTCAAGCAGCTGCTGTTCTTTGCGAATGTCCGCAAGTACCCCTCGACGCTGGATGCCGCCCTTGACGGCAATGAAGTGCCGACCGAGATTTACCGCAACCTGATCGACGCGGTGCACCGCTCGTTTGCGCCCATGTACCGCTATGTTGCGCTGAGAAAGAAGCTGCTCGGCGTGGACGAACTGCACATGTACGACCTGTATGTGCCGGTCGTGGACGGCGTGGAAATGAAATTCACGTTCGAGGAGGCCAAGGAGATCGCACTGAAGGCGCTCGCGCCGCTCGGCGAGGACTACCTGAATCTGCTCCGCGAAGGCTTTGCAAACGGTTGGGTCGACGTGTACGAGAACGAGGGCAAGCGCTCGGGCGCGTACTCGGCAGGTGCGCGCGTACACCCGTATGTGCTGCTCAACTTCAAGGGCACGCTCGACGACGTGTTCACGCTCGTGCATGAGATGGGTCACTCCATCCACTCGTACCTGTCCAACAAGACCCAGCCGACCGCATACCAGGACTATGTGATCTTTGTTGCCGAGGTTGCATCCACCTGCAACGAGGCCCTGCTGATGGAGTACCTGCTGTCCGTCACGACCGATAAAAAGGAGCGCGCGTACCTCATCAACCACTTCCTCGAGCAGTTCCGCGGCACGCTGTACCGCCAGACCATGTTCGCCGAGTTCGAGCTTGCCGCCAACGAAATGACCCAGCGCGGCGAGGGCACGACCGCCGAAGCGCTCTGCGCGATGTACAAAAAGCTGAATGAGCAGTATTTCGGACCGGAAATGAACGTAGACGAGGAGATTTCGCTTGAATGGGCGCGTATTCCGCACTTCTACTACGATTACTACGTTTACCAGTACGCGACCGGCTACGCCGCTGCCATTGCACTCTCGCGCCGCATTCTGCGGGAGGGTGAACCGGCGGTGAAGGATTACCTCGGCTTCCTGTCCGGCGGCTGCTCTGCCGACCCGATCACGCTGCTGCGCGGCGCAGGCGTGGATATGGCAAGCCCGAAGCCGATCGAGGACGCAACAAAGCTGTTTGATGAAATGATCTCGGAGATGGAAAAGATTCTGAATTGAAAATTGAGGATGAAAAATGGAGAATGACGTTTCTTTTTGCATTTTTCATTGTCTGTAACACTCGATTAGAGCAAAGAAAAGGCACAGCCGATTGAAGTGACCTCAAAAAGTTAGACAAAAATTCAACGCAAAAATTGTTCAAGCAACCGAAAGGGCTTGCTGTCTGTGAATTGCAGGCGGCAGGCCCTTTAGTTTTGCGAGTGGGGGGTGCGGACAAAAATCCGGACTCCCAAAGGGCTCTCGAAAGGAGCCCTTTTGTGTATTCATATGAGAAAAATCTATTGCATTAAAAGTATTTCATCAAACTAATTCTGTTTCTGAAACAATACGAATTTTGGGTTACCCAACCAGAAGGCAGTTGTATAGTTGGATCGATGACGAGAATTTGCTATCCAAAGAACGCAAACCATTACCTCGTATTGCAAATTCTCCAGAGCATCATCATATTTTTTACCGCTGTAAAATCATATTTTCACACGCTTGCAGTATCTCTTCCAGATCCGGTGTCAGCCGTTTGCGGCACTCCTGTTTCAGATTTTCCGGTACACCATAGAATGCTTCGGCGATGCTGCCGGTGATGGCGGCCAGTGTGTCGCTGTCACCGCCGAGGGACACCGCCGTGCGGAGAGCATCCTCAAAATCCGTGCTTTCCAAAAATGCAGCAATGGCCTGCGGCACCGTCTCCTGGCAGCTCTCCACATGATGATAGGTTGGGCGGATTTCGTCGCAGGTACGGCTGAGATCATAACCAAACTTGCATTCCACATACGCTTTGATTTCCACCTTGCTGTGGCCGGTGCGGGCGAGGAAAATCGCCGCAGCGACAGCTTGTGCGCCCTTGATTCCCTCCGGATGATCATGGGTTACCTCGGCGGTGAGCTGCGCCAGATGCAGCGCCTCTTGCATACTCTCTGCCAGCCACGCCGCGGGAGAAACCCGCATGGCACTGCCGTTGCCATAGCTGCGGTACGGCTGCGGATCATCTTCATACAGCCACTGATTGAACCGCACACCGTAGCCCTTGTCGGGATAAGCACGTCCCAGCTGCTGCATCTCCCGCACCAGCGCCGCTTTGATGGTGATATCATCCTGTCCGCGAGTATCCAGCAGGGCCCGTGCCACGGCCAGCGTCATTACCGTATCGTCGGTAAATTCGGATCGCTGGCTGAATAACGGAAAGTCCTTGCCTTTGTAGTTGTTGCAGTCAAACTCGTAGGGGCTGCCCACAATGTCGCCCAAAATCGCACCGTACATATTCATTATCTCCCACGTTTCTGCACATCCTCGTCGATGCGGCGCTTCCAGTCGGCGCCGAGAGGTCTTGCGGCGCGAACGCTGCAAACCGCTTCGCTGATGACCTCGTAGTTCAGGGCTGTACCGGCCTCGTCGCACTTGTAGTTCACTGCACGGTCAGCACCGATGCCAAAGCGTGCTGCTTCCTTCGCTGCGTCGATATTGGCACCAAGAAAGAGAAACTCCCAGCCGTACTTCTCCTTCTGCCGCTGAATCATGCGCCGCACCGTCTCATAGTCATAACGGCGGCTGGCATTTTCGTAACCATCAGTGGTGATAATGAACATCGTCTTTTCCGGTACATCTTCGCGGCGGGCGTACTTGTGGATGTTGCCGATGTGGTGGATGGCTCCGCCCACGGCATCCAGCAGCGCCGTGCAGCCGAGGGTGAAATACTCCTTCTCGGTCATGGGCGGCACATCCTCCAGCGGCAGGCGGTCGTGGATGACCACGCTCTCGTTGTCAAAGAGTACGGTGGAGACCAGCGCCTCGCCCGCTTCCTTTTTCTGCTTGGCAATCATGGAGTTGAATCCACCGATCGTGTCTGTCTCCAGCCCCGACATGGAGCCACTGCGGTCCAGGATAAAAACCAATTCTGTTGTATGCTTCATAAAAAAACCTCCTGTGATTTGTTATCTCTATGGTAGCAAATCACAGGAGGGCAGTGGTCGCTTTTCAAGCGACATTTTTATGCGCCGAGCAAGCTCTGATCAAAGGCGAACAGAGCCTCGTTGATTTCAAAGACGTTGTAGTTTCCATGCTCCACGAAATACTCCACGATAATGTCAAACTTGTTGGAATGGGAGAGCGCGAACCCCGCCTTCATGAGCATATCCTTCATTTCCGCAAGCGGCAGCTCAAGGGCAATGGCAAATGCAATGACTGTGGGCTTGGAAGGTTTATAGGACTTGTCCGAACGGATCTTCGAGAAGAGCTTCCGATCAATATTTGCCTTCTTATAGCACTGTGCGTCCGTCATGCCGCGCTCATCAATCTTCCGCAGAAGCATCTCGGAAAAGCTCTCGTCGATCTGTCCCAGTGCATCATCAAGGGTTGCCGCCTTTTTAGGGGCAACTGCCGCAGAGAAGGGAGGTGTGAGCTGTTCGATTGCAATTTCACGAACGGATGCCTCGCAAGGCATCGGCTCTTCCATCCGGAAGGTGTTCATTCTGCGCAGACGCTCGGAACGACTATCGGTATGTTCGTCCACATAGCGGTCATCTATGTACGCTGCAATATCAGCAAATAACTTGCCGCTGATCTGATAGGCTTTACGGTCAAAAATGACAATGTATACTGTCATTTCGTTTTCAAGAAGGAAACTGCTGATGGTGTCAATTGCAACCTTGAGAGCCTGATCCTTCGGATAGCCGAAAATGCCGGAGGAGATCAAGGGGAATGCAACCGATTCGCAGCCGTATTCCTTCGCCAGCATGAGCGAAGTCTGATAGCAGGAGATCAACAGTTCACGTTCACCATGCTGTCCATCGTACCAGCGCGGACCGACAGCGTGGATAATATATTTGCAGGGCAGCTTGTAGCCCTTTGTGATTTTTGCGTCCCCGGCTTCGCAGCCGCGGAGCGTTTCACATTCTGCCAGCAGCTCCGGTCCTGCAGCACGATGAATGCAGCCGTCCACACCGCCGCCACCCAGCAGCGACTCGTTGGCAGCGTTGACGATGGCGTCAACCTTCATTTTCGTAATGTCGTTTCTCACAACTTGGAGCGGCATAATTTTCACATCCTCTTGATTTCCGTTTGAATCTATTGTAGTAAAACCGGTTTTACTACAGGCACAATAACATTGCCTCCATGTTGCAAAATCATTGCGGGTATCCTACTGATTTAAGCATAGTTCTTCTGTTTATTATCAGTTTACGCTAAAAGATAAATAAAATCAAACGTTATGCTGATTGTTTTATTTTCTTCCTTTATTCAGGGTCGGTATTTGTGACGCTTGCTCCTAAGTAATGGTTGTATTCCTTCTGTATGGAAGTGTAAAAGATAAATAACCAATGGTATTTGGAGCGAGGCTACTGCGTTTGGTAAGACTGTGCTCCTTCTAAAGCAACCCCAACGGAGTATGACTTTGTGGTCAGAGTGGCAGAAAGTGAGTTCTATTCGCGATAGGGTAAAACTAAAACAGATACAATAAAAATAAGGAATTATTTTAATCAGTGAGGACAGAAATTGAAGTGCACCCCATCTGTTAGATAGTATATCATACTGCCTAACAAATAGGGTGCAGTTCATTTTGCTGGACTTTTTCGACAGGGAAAATGATAACTTTTACAATATACTTGCACATGCTCACCCGGACAGCTCCCGAATCTCCTCCTGAATGAGTTTTCCGGCAGCGGTGGCAAGCTGGTCCATCCGCAGGATACGGACCAGATCCTGCCCATAGATCGTCCGTGCGTCGGGGGCGCTGGCGTTCTCACCCATAAAGACGGCAGCGACCCGGACGCCCTGCTGCCGCAAAGCACGAACCTCCTCGGCGGTGTCCTGCACGCCTGCCTTGCCATCGTAGCTGCGGCTGAGCGGCACCTTGCCGGTGGGGAGAATTTTGCGGCTGTCATCCGGGCTGGCATCGGTCAGCAGGATCAGCAGATGCCGATCCGCCGGAGCGGTATCCAGCAGCTTTCCTGCCATGCGCAGCGCCAGTCCGTCCCGATTCCAGCCGGCAGCAAAGTAATTGAAAATTTTTCTTTCCACGTTTTTCTCGCTGAAATCCTTGAGAATCCGCACGACCGTATAACCGCGCAGACTGCAGAAGCTGCTGACGCGGACCGGAATTCCGCAGGTAGCCAGACTGCGGGCCAGAATGTAGCCTTGCGCTGCAATAGTCTCCTGACAGTGCAGGCGCGAGGCCGAACCGTCCAGCAGCAGATCCACCGTAAAGCCGGGATTGTTTTCCTCCTCGCTGCGGAGAAATACCTTTCCGTCCTTCAGTACCGGAAGCCGCCAGATGCGCGGACTATCAACATGTCCCTGTCGGGCGGAAACGGCATCCGGCTGCTGCTGCACCTGCATGCAGTTGCGGATGTGCTCGGTCAGCCGCAGGATGGAGCTTTGATACAGGTCATTGTTTTTGAGGAAATCTGCGCGGTTCCGTTCGGCCTGTTCGACCGCTTGATCGAAAAGGTGCTGCACATCGGCACGCATGGTTTTGCCTTGCACCGTTTCACCGCGGGTAAACCAGAGGTGACAGCCGAGATGGTTTCCGGTGCAGAGCCGCTGTTCAATCAGCGCTAGCTCCCGCGGGGGATACAGACTGCGGCCGAAACAGCCTTCCACATAATTCCGGTCCTCGTTTTCGCGGTCGCCGGATTCCAGCTGCGCGCGAAGCGCATTGGACGCCCGCACCATGCCGTTTGCTCCGGCCGCCGCAGAGCGGTCAATGGCCAGATCGTCGGTGCGGACCATTTCGGTCGTGAACAGCTTGGTCAGCAACGACACCCATCGCTCCCCGAAATGGAGGGTGAACGGCTTTTTGACATGGGCAGTACCGTCAAAGCGCAGATATTTCCGGAAGGCTGTCCGTACTGCCTCTGTCAGTTCCTCACCGCTCAGCGCATGGTCACTGCCCGATCGTCTGCGGTTTTCGTATTATCGGTGGTATCTGCTCAATCCCAAGCTGCTGATCTGCTTTTTCCCGTTCGCGGGACAGGAATCGGCGCATCACAAGATGATCATTGATATGCTGGTGCTGTGCGCGCGGCGCGGCATGGCGGTCTGGATCATCTCCTCCGGCATTGACGCTATCTGTGAAAAAACCGATAACGAAGAGTTTCTGCGCCGTCTGCGCTACATCAAGGAATGATGTGTGCAGGCGGCGTTTTTCTTATCCAATCTGCACGACAACCGACCTCCGACTTTGTGGGAATTCCACATTGTGACAATCTGCGGAAACCGATATAATAGAACTGTAAAAGCATAGGAAACAAAGCGGTATTCGATCAGCGTCAATACTCCTCCGGATGCCGCTTTCCGCAACAGTCGGAAAGGAGGGACTGTTATGACCGAACTGATGCTGAAGCTTGCCGCGTTCCTTGCGATGGTGATTGACCATGCGGCGGCGTGCCGTCTGGACAGGGTGTTTTTTCCGGCGTTTAGCAAGGTGTATGTGATTTCCAGAGCAATCGGACGCATGGCGTTTCCGATTTATACCTTCTGTCTGGTCGAAGGATTCCGCCACAGCCATGATCTCCGCCGATACGGCGGGCGTCTGCTGCTGCTCGGGGTCATCTCGCAGCTTCCGTATGCGTTTACGCTCAACCGCGGGTATCTCGAGCCCGCGTTCGGAGAGGTGTTTCCCGCCAATCCGAGTCGGGCGTTCCGAAACTTAAATATTCTGTTTACGCTGTTTATCGGGCTGGTTCTGCTGGTTTTCTTCCATAAAAAGCCGCTGGCGCGGGTGATTCAGTCCAAAGGGTTTGCGGTGTTCCTGCTCGCCTGCGGCGGCTTCGCGGTCTATACGGCGGAGCCGGAGTTTGACTCGCGTTTCCGCCGGCTGTGCACCGTGCTGCTCCTTGCCTCGGCAATCGCGGTCGCGCTGCTGCACGTTTGGCGAAAGCACCTTGCCCTGCGGGATTGGCTCGCGCGGTTTGCGGTGCTCGTGTTTGCTGTGCTGCTGTTTGAGCGGTATCCGCTTGCGCATCTCCGGTGCAACATCGACTACGGTGTATGGGGAATTTTGCTGATTTTGTGCCTGTCGTATGCCGAGAGCCGATGGAGCCGCGCGCTTGTTGTTTTACTCTGGGGTGCGCTGTTTTATTCCTCGCTCGGTATGCCGGATTGGGGTTCGATCCGCGGCACGGCGGCGGCAGCGCTCCTTCTGCTGCTGTACAACGGCGAGCGCAGCCGGAAACCGCACCCGAAGCTGAACAAAGCCTTTTATGCGGCGTATCCGCTGCACCTCGTGGTGATCTGGGCGATGGTGATTGCAGCGGAAGGTCCGCTGACGCAGCTCAAGCTGTTGAAGTATTATTTGTAAATCGCAAAAAACAGACCGACAGAGTGAATGTCGGTCTGTTTTTTGCAGGCTTTAAGCAGAAATTTTGTATTCTGATTTTGGCTTCGGTTCCTTGCGCGAGTTCCGTCCGCGCCTTATCAGTATGCAAAATTTATTCGCAAATCGCTCTTGTTCAATTATACGGTATTGCCTTTACAATTTACCTTTTCTAAATACGCCGGAAACCCGGCTGCAGCCTAATGCACAACCGGGTTTCCGGGCAGAATGTTTAGGATTCTTCGTTTCTTGCGGATTCAATATCCTGCAGAAGCTGTTTCTGCGTATCATCGAACAGCAGGCGCTTGTTATGCGCGAAATACGCATCGCACCCGAAGTTCTGGATAAACCACGAGGTAAACCAGTTTGCGGTCAGTTCGGTAGCGAACAGCACCAGCTCCTGCGAGTCCGGAATGGCGGCATCGAGGAAGGCAAATGCGTTTGCCAGTTCAGCATCGGTCTTGTCTGCGGCGGCTGCGCGTGCGTCCACATCGACGGAGAAAAGCGCCTTCAGGCGGTCAAACTGCTGATCCTCGGGTACTTTTTCAAGCATGAGCGTCTGCCGGTAGGCATCCAGACGCTCCACCTCGCGGGAGGCGACATAGAGCGCGTCCTTGTCGGACGAGCCGCCGTTTCGCTTGTCTGCAAGCGCGGCACGTTTTTCATCCGGCAGGGAAGCGATGGCTTTTTCGCCTTCGCGGATGGCGAGCAGGTCGGCGTGAAGCGCATCGGTCAGCGCATCCAGACGGTACGCGTCACGGGCACCGTCCGCCAGCCGGCTCAGCAGCAGACCGAGTACGCCCAGCTTTTCGTCAAACGGCGCGTCCCGCAGTTCGGAAGCGCGAACCGGCTCCCAGGTGCCGGAAAGCAGCTCATCCACGCGGTAAACCTGCTTGTATTTGTTATAAAGCTGCAGATAATTCGCAAAATCACTTGCCACCTGCGGCAGCTGCAAATACTGCTCCACAACCTGGCGATCAACCGGAATACCCAGCGACTCGTACACCTGCATCAGCTCGGACAAATCCTCCCAGCCGCGTGCGGTGACAAACTGCAGTCCGTCGGCGGTGGCCTCTACGCGGTAAAAATGCTCGCGCCGAATCTCAAGATAGGACAGGATGGCACCATGGATGCCGCGTCGGTACGCGTACTCCTTCCACACACCGAAATCCTCTTCGATGTCGATTTTTTTGACGCGGTCAAGTGTTACCACGTCAAATTCCCGCACGGATTTGTTGTATTCCGGCGGATTTCCGGCCGCTACGACCACCCATCCGGCGGGTAGCTGCTGGTTGCCGAAGGTCTTGCACTGCAGAAACTGCAGCATCATCGGCGTGAGCGTCTCGGAGATGCAGTTGATCTCATCGAGGAACAGAATGCCCTCTTTGACGCCCGTGCGTTCCATTTCGCGGTACACCGAAGCGATAATCTCGCTCATCGTGTAGGCGGTGACCGTGCGTTCCTCGCCGCCGAGCATCACCTTGTCGATGAACGGCAGACCGAGCGCGGACTGGCGCGTGTGGTGCGTCAGCGTGTAGGAGACAAGGCCGACGCCGGTCTCCTCGGCAATCTGCTGCATGATCTGCGTTTTGCCGATGCCCGGAGGTCCCATCAGCAGGATTGGCCGCTGCCGAATCGGCGGAATGCGATACGCGCCGAATTCATCGGTCGCAAGATACGCCTTGAGTGCGTTTTTGATTTCGTTTTTTGCTCTCTTTATGTTCATGATAGTTCCTCGAATCACTCAAATTGATCCAGAAAATTATGTTTACCGTTCGCATCGCGCCAGCCGAGCAGCTTGGCGGTATCGACGTTCTTGACCGCGTTGAAGATATTCGCTTCGATCTGCGGGTTGTTTGCCGCGAGAGACGCGATCAGCTGCTTGATTTCCGCGCGTTTGGTGTCGCTTTCCAGCTTTTTTGCCGGACAGTCGCACGGCAGAAAGGTCAGACCGCAATATTCCGCCCAGTCAATGACGCTCTGCTCGCGCGTGAAATACAGCGGACGGATCAGCTCCATGCCCTCATAATTTTTCGCCTTGACGCGCGGCAGCATGGCCTGCACCTGACCGCCGTAGATCAGTCCCATCAGCACGGTGCCGATGGCATCATCATAGTGATGACCGAGCGCGATTTTATTACAGCCGCGCCTGCGTGCTTCGGTGTACAGATAGCCGCGGCGCATCTTTGCACACAGGAAGCACGGATGCTCAGCAGAATGCACCCCTGCCACGCGCAGTACATCGGTATCGAAAATTTCGAGCGGAATGTCCAGCCGTTTCGCGTTTTCCTCGAGGTGCTTGCGGCCCTCCGGCGCATAGCCCGGGTCCATTGCAAGGAACACGAGGTCAAAATCCACTGTGTGCTGTAAATCCTGCAGCAGCAGTGCCAGCAGCATGGAATCCTTGCCGCCCGAGATGCAGACAGCAACCTTATCGCTCGGTTTTACCAGTCCATATGCTTTTACCGCGTCCACGAACGGCTTGCGCAGTGTACGCACAAATTCGCTTTGCAGCGTTCTTTTTATCTCTTTTGCAGTCATTTTGCGCCCTTCTTATGCTGAAAATGATAGGTGATACGGGCAAGAATGCTGTCCGGCGCGAAATGCCGCGCCAGTGTCATGGCCTTCATGGCTGCACCCGGAACAACAACTGCCTTGCCTGCAAACAGGCCGTCAACAGCTTCGCGCGCCACACGCTCTGCCGACAGACCGGAGAGCGAAAACCGCACGCCTGCGACCTTGTTGAACTCGGTGTCCACCGGTCCCGGACAGAGGGCGCACACACGCACCGGAGAGTCGGCACGGCGCAGCTCCTCGCGCAAGGCTTCTGTCAGGCGCAGAACATAGTTTTTGGTGGCGTAATAGGTCGCCATCAGCGGTCCCGGCAAAAATCCCGCCGAGGACGACACATTGAGAATATAGCCGCGTCCGCGCTGCACAAAATCCCGCACAGCCAGCTTGGTGAGAATGTGTACGGCACGCACGTTGGTGTCGATCATGCGCAGTTCCTCATCCAGATCGGCGGTGACAAACTCGCCGAACAGGCCGAAACCCGCGTTGTTGATCACGACCTCCAGTTCCTCGCTCTGTACGGCCTCGTACAGCAGGCGGCATTCCTGCTCGTCCGACACGTCCGCCGCGATGATGCGGCACGGCACCGGCAGCTCTGCCGCCAGTTCGCGCAGGCGTTCCTCTCTGCGGGCGCACAGGATCAGCTCGTAGCCGCGTGCCGCCAGCAGGCGCGCCATTTCGCGTCCCAGTCCAGAGGACGCACCCGTGATGAGTGCTTTCATGCAAATTCCCTCCGTTTTGCTCTGATATTCATATACTATATAGTATCATGATGCGTTGTCCGCGTCAATTCATGCCGTTCGTCACATTCTGTACAAATTTGCGGCCGGTTACGGGTTTACCCCGATTTCGCTTTTCAATAAGATGGGAGAATGGTATAATAATGATGAAGTATGACAGCTTATTTTTATAATGGATAATTTTTCGCCAGAAGCCGAAGATAGGAGGGGCGAATATGAAAAATAAAGAAGCAGACACCGAATTGGAATCCAGACTGCTGGAAATTCTGGTGCACCCGTGCCGTATTGAGGACATCCGGCGCGAGCTGCCGAATGCAGGCAAAAACAATCTCAAAAACGCGCTGGATGCGCTCGTTGCGGACGGCAGGGTGATGAAAAACAAGAAAAACCGCTTTGCGGTCTCCGCGCACTACGGCTGTGCGGCCGGAACCTATCTGGCTACCGAGCGGGCATTCGCGTTTGTCGCGCCGGATTATCCGGAGGGCGAAGCCAAGCCGGATGATCTGTTCATCCCGCCGAATGCGTCCGGCGGTGCGTGGCACGGCGACCGCGTGCTCGTCAAGGTGAGTGAGCGCAAGAACAACCGCGGCCGCAAGGAAGCAACCGTTATCCGCGTGCTGGGACGCGCCGGCAAGGAGCTGACCGGCGAACTCGTGCAGCGCGGCAAGGCATTTTTCGTGCAGCCGACCTCGAAAAAGTATCCGGAGATTGCGGTGGACAAGCATGATCTCGGCGAAGCCGCCGTTGGTGACTGCGTGGCTGTTTCGATCTCGCATTACGGCGATGAGCAGTTTATGCCGCAGGGCGTTGTCCGCGCGGATTTGGGCGAAAGCGGTACGATGGAGGCCGCTATCGCGGCTGTTCTGCACGAAAACGGCGTATATGACGTATTTCCGAACGAGGTGCTCGAGCAGGCGCTCGCCATTCCGCAGGAGGTCGATATGGGCACCGCCGGCAAGCGGCTCGATCTGCGCGACAAGCTGATCTTTACCATCGACGGCGATGACGCGAAGGACTTTGACGACGCGGTATCGCTCGAAAAGCTGGAAAACGGACACTATCTGCTCGGCGTACACATCGCGGACGTGAGCCATTACGTTACGCCGGATTCGCCGCTTGACGCCGAGGCATTCCGCCGCGGTACATCGGTTTATTTCCCGGGACACGTTGTGCCGATGCTGCCGTTCGCGCTGTCCAACGGCATCTGCTCGCTCAACCCGAAGGTGGACCGTCTGGCGTTCTCCGCGCTGATGGAGGTCGATAAGGACGGCCGCCGGTATGGTGCGAAATTTGCCAAGTCGGTCATCTGCTCCAAGGCCCGCATGACCTACAACAAGGTCAACAAAATCCTCGCGGGCGACAAGGGGCTGCGCGAGGAATACGCTTTTCTGGTTGAGACTGCCGAGACGATGAACAATCTGGCGCACGCGCTGTACAAGCGCCGCATTGAGCGCGGCGCACTCGAGCTGGACATTCCGGAGGCGGAAATCCGCGTGGACGAGAACGGCAAGCCGGTTGAAATCCGGTTCCGTGAGCGCGGCGAGAGTGAAAAGCTGATCGAGGAATTCATGCTGCAGGCCAACGAAGCGGTTGCCGAGTATATGTGCAAGCGCGAGCTGCCGACCGTCTACCGTGTGCACGAGAATCCCGATCCGGACAAGCTGCGCGTGTTTGCGTCGTTTGCGCGTCCGTTCGGCTACCGCATCGACCCGTCCAAGCCGGAGGATACGGCGCAGTTCCAGACCGTGCTGCGCGGCGCAAAGAACGACCCGAAGCAGCGCGTGCTGCCGACGCTTCTGCTGCGCTCGCTGGCGCGTGCCCGCTACGCGGATGAGTGTATTGGCCATTACGGTCTGAAGGCGAAGTTCTACCTGCACTTTACCTCGCCAATCCGCCGTTATCCCGATCTGGTGGCGCACCGCATGCTGCAGAAGGCGCTGCTCGGCGAAGAATTTACCGCGGCAGACGAAACGATGTGCGAGGAAGCCGCAGACCAGTCCACAAACCGCGAACAGGCTGCCGACAACTGCGAACGCGACATCGACAAGCTGTATATCGCGTCCTACATGCAGCAGTTTATCGGTGAGGAATTTGACGCGGAGGTTTCCGGCGTGCAGTCGTTCGGCGTGTTCGTTGCGCTGGAAAACGGTTGTGAGGGTCTGATTCGTGCAGAGCTGATGACCGGCGACTTCTACCAGTACGACGAGGAGCACATGGCGATGGTTGGCCGCCACACCGGCAAGCGGTTTACGATCGGCACGCCGATGCGTGTCAAGCTGCTTGCCGCAAGCGACACCACCGGTCAGATCGACTTTGCACCGGCTGACGGCTCGCTTCCGGTTTCGGAAAAGCTGGATCGTCCGCGCCGTGAGGACACCGACCGTGCTCCGAGAGGCAATCGCGCGGAGCGCCGCCGTCACAGCGGCAAGGGACGCGGCGGCAAGCCCGGCAAGGGCAAAAAGCCGCCCACGCGCAAGAGAAGATAAGGCAATACCGCATAATTTCCGCAAAGCACCGCAGTCTTAATTGTGCGGTGTTGCCATAAGTATAGGAGAGAATCTTTTATGTCCAATAAAGTAACCGTTGCTGCGATTCAGATGACCTACGGTCTGGAAGAAGCCTGCGAAAAGGTCCGCGAAGCGGCATCTCAGGGGGCGCAGATCATTCTGCTGCCCGAACTGTTTGAAAACTGGTATTTCTGTCAGGAAAAAAGCTACGAGAACTACCATTTAGCGACAACACTCGAGGAAAATCCGGCGGTCCGCGAGATGCAGACCATTGCCCGTGATTTCAAGGTCGTCATTCCGGTCAGCTACTACGAGCGGGTCGGCGAGACCACGTTCAACACGGTGGCTGTCATTGACGCGGACGGCACGATCATGGGTCAGTATCGCAAGACCCACATTCCGGATGACCATTTTTATCAGGAAAAGTTCTATTTTACGCCCGGAAATACCGGCTTCAAGGTCTGGGATACGGCTTATGCGAAAATCGGCGTCGGTATCTGCTGGGACCAGTGGTTCCCGGAATCCGCGCGCTGCATGGCATTGCAGGGTGCTGAACTGCTGTTCTACCCGACCGCCATCGGTTCCGAGCCGATTCTCGACTGCGATTCCATGCCGCACTGGCGGCGCTGTATGCAGGGGCACGCGGCGGCGAACATTATGCCGCTGATCGCGGCAAACCGCATCGGCACCGAGACCGTCAAGCCGACCGAGGATAACCAGCACCAGTCGTCCTCGCTGACGTTCTACGGCTCGTCCTTCATCGCGGATGAAACCGGCGCGCTTGTCGAGCAGGCTGACCGCGAAAACGCAGGCGTGCTGACGCATACGTTTGATTTGGATGAAATCCGTGAGATGCGCCGTTCGTGGGGTGTCTACCGCGACCGGAGACCGGAAATGTATGGCGCAATGCGCGGCTACGGTTTATAAAATGGAAAATTCCATTCACAAAAAACGCAGACTGAGAATATTCTCAGTCTGCGTTTTCTATATCATAGATATTATTTCGCGAGTTCCGCCAGAAATTCATCCATGTTGGTGTCTTCCGTCATGGTAATGCGGTGCATGCT
>OLRF01002087.1_pt1 | contig 18454 bp, 10 predicted proteins | sample 1672061 | NCBI WGS metagenome assembly OLRF01 (sample SAMEA3136641, study PRJEB25190) | human gut metagenome | reverse complement strand
TATCCAAGTTACAGATAATATCCAAATAGAACTGAAATTGTTTTCCAGCCATAATTACTTCTAACAATCAAATAGTTAACATATTTGAATATAACAGCAGAAATCATCACCAATGAGATTTCATATAATACATTTGATAAATATTCCCAACCATTATTCGCAAGTATTCGAATCATAGCATATTGGACAGCCTCTTAAGTCTCACATGGATTTTTAGAGGGTGATTTGAAAGATTCAATGAAAATATTTGAAATATTGCAGCATTATTCTATACATTTGCGCCACTTTTGAAAATTTACAATACTGCAAAATAGAATAGACATATTATCCCGAACGACAATTCGAAGCAACAAATGCTTCGGAGTTCGGTCGCATGTTCTTCATGTTTGGAGCATTGAAACGTCTGCAAATTTCATAAATACTTTCCAGCGAACACATATAGGAGATAAGATGCGATAGATGCTCGTATCTTGATCTTAGAATAAACAACAGAAGAGTTGAAGAGTCCTTACCGAACTTTCCAACTATTTTGTTTTATGCCCATTGGTGACTGTTTGCTCCGTGCAATTCCTCTCCCGTCATTTCCGTCCAATGAGCGCAAGAACAACCAATTTTAATTAACCGCACAGCGATGTGCACAAAAGAGAGCAAAATGAATTACAAATTTGACGGAAGCAAGGTGTATTTTATAATTTTGACGTTAGAACTGCAAAATATCGACACTATTCTGAATTGGTGCCGATATTTTGTTTTGTTTGTCCTCGAAAACAGCTATGATATGAATAATGAAACAGTGACATTCCAAACGGCATAAAAAGAAAATAGCCAAACAAAGAGCAGCCCGAAACGCAAAACAGATGTTGTTTTTGCCTATGCCTGCCCCTACGGTCAGGAATTCATTCCCTGACGACCGCGTCAAAACAGGAACGTAATCCGATTACACAACAACCGGTTCAAGGTATTCCGAAGTCGATCGATATCGTTTCGGTCGCTGAAGCGGCTAAACACTTTTATGTATGTCGGCAAACGATCTACAATATGGAGGCCGCCGGAACCATCATCATTCTGCACCTGACATCGCGCCTGTCGTTCACTGCTGGAGCGACATACTCGCTTTATTCGACTATTTCGGCGCCCATGACAAGTCGGCATTGCCAATATCCGAATGACGAACTGCGAGGAATTTGACAAAGCAAAAACTTGCCGATGCAACGTGGTGGACCAGCGAGCAAACCTGCCGACATTACCCAATAACGCGCCATTGTCTATATATGGTCATATCCCGTTTCAAAATACCTAGAAAGTCGGTACGACGACACTCTACTCTTTCCCACACCTCGCTATTCGGCTTTCTACGAGTATGCCGTACATGTAGGCGCCCTTGATATCTGGATCTACGAGGGGCGCTGGAACTATATCAAGAAACCCCATTGTCGAAGTATCGCTCGACTGCCGCCGGTTCCCTCTGCGGAACATGGATGCGGACGAACTCGTGACAGTCGAAGCATTCACGAACCGACTGACCTTAATGCTACAGTAAACCATATCGATAAGATCTAGACAGATTTTGGCTGGAGATCATAATGGTTCCGGGTTTGGCATATGTTAACTGTTTATAATGATCTTTAATTCAAATAATCATGCAGATGTTCCATGCAAAGTTCTGGCAATGACGCATCCATTGCGTAGACAAAGATTTTTGCTCTAAAATGCTTCATGGAGCGTTGAAGAACATTCGCATCATTAAAATCCAAATGCTTTTGCAATTCCGTATCGAATAGGACGTTCACTACTATTCGATCCGTAAGTCCACTTCTTATCAGTAAAAGTTTTTGCCATGTGTTGACGCCATATTTTATCATGTCGATCCATATTTCCAATGCAGTCGCTTCCATTCCGAGAGTCTGAATATATCGCACTAAAGATGAAGCATGCATATGGAAAGAGTTTTGCAAAAACATCACAAGATCCACTGCGTTATCCACTTGGCAATTAAGATCTTCGGCTATCTCATAATATTGCTTGCCGTTTATCCATGCTGTCAATAACAGTTTTATCTCTTGAGCGTCAAGTTCCCTTTCACTCGCTTCGTTATTTTTTGCTATTCGTCCGTTCTCAAAACTCGGCAACTGCATGATTACGGATATCGCAAATGTGCTCCAAGCTTCCGATAATGGTGCTGTCAAATCAATGTCGGCAAGTGCTTCCGGAGTAATCAACTCGATTGCTTTCACAACATCGTCTATCGTCATTCCCGTATTATGGAAGGCCGAGAAGTTATTCTTGTTCAGCTTTTCGGCTAAGACTTTATGGCGAATCCTAAAAATACGCTTTAAGTTCTCGCGTATCTCTGAGTTCCCGACATGATAAGCCAATGACTCCTTGACAATATTCTCAACGTCGATATCGTCAAACGAATCTATGTGGACACTTCGGGTAATCATGGTGTCGATTGCCGATGCAAGTCCGGAATCTTCCAGGATACGATTGATTCCATTGTCGTCAAGACGGGCTCTGAGATTATAAAATACACGGACAACATCGTAAAGGGTACCCATGATATCGTGCAGTCCGACATTTTGCAATGCGGACTTGATGTTGTTGAACGGTATGTCTGCTTTACTATTCGGATAGATTACCAAACCGAAACGTTGTTTGCCTGCCCGTCCGGCTCTGCCGACGATGTTTTTAATTTCTGTAATGTCCAAAGTTTCGTTCCTTCGGGTGGAGAAGTTATATCGGGTCAGACAATACAAGACGAGCGTTTGCACCGGCAAATTGACCCCTTCCGCCAAAGTGTTCGTACAGATCAATAAAGGGATAATCTGATCGACATAATTCTGTTCCAGCACTTCCCTTATATCTTGCGGCAGACTCCCATGATGGTAAGCATATCCTTTCTTTATAAAACCAGGCAGTAGATGATCATGACCGAATTGGTAAGCGATATAGGAGGCAGTTATGTGCAATCGTTGAGAGTCGGAAGATTTACTTGCCGGGGAAGGCAGATTTCCCTGATGCAGAAATGTCTTCTATCTCCTGACCGACAGCTACACAGCCCATTCTCCCGGCTTTCCGTGCAGTGAACAGCATGACCGGTCCAGCCGATACGGCTTTTAAGGCCAATGCACTCGCTTTAGCCTTTTGCGAAGAACCTATACTTTCGGATTCATCGTTGGACAAAAAATTCTTGATAATATATTTGTCTGCATCGTAATTCTCATCCTTTACAGCCAGATCGAATCCTCGGCTAATATTCGCCAATTTGATCGGACAAGGCCGATAGTCGCTGTCTCCGACGTCGTTTCCCCTGCCTCCTAACCAAGTGTTCACATCTTCGATATTAGGGATGATTGCAGAAAGAAACAGATATCTTATGCCTTCGATTCTTTTTAACCTTGTAAGCAGCAGTTCGTAGTTGATTCCTCGATTGAGGCTATCCAACAGTTGTCCCTCATCGCAAATCACCAATGAAAATCGGGTAAGTTGTTCCTCCAGCGAATCTTCCATGACCATAAACGATTCCGGCGTTGAAATAAGCAACTTGGCTTCCTCCAAAATATCCTGGTCGATAGTAAACGTATTGCCCCCATAAATTGCCCTTGATGTAAAGCCCAAATGACGGCCGACTTTCTTGAATCGTAATTTAAGCTCCCGGCTCAATGACCGTAAAGGTGCAAGATACAAGATCTTCGCATGAGGATTCATCCTCAATTCCTGATAAATTAACAACTCCGTTATATATGATTTGCCAGCGCTGGTCGGCATTTTCAGACTGAATGCCTTTTCAAATTTTAACAACCCTTTTCTGATGGCATTCTCCTGTGAAGGCAGAAATGAAAAGATGTGTTGAGTGAGCGAATACCTGATATAGTCCGTCCAGTCCGTATCGGGATCGAATTCCGTAAGCGTGTTCCGCAGATTGTGTTTTGCGAATTTCCTTATTACATGTACAAGTAGTGCTGTATCGAAGAAATCGTCAAGATTATCGAATATGAATGTATCGTATTTTCGTTCAATAAACGTTGAAAGATCCTGCAAGTTATTATTCCCGGAAAGCATGAACGAACGCAACAGCCTTGCTGCATGCTGAGTTTTCTTATTTTTAATTTCCCTTAATTCGCAGGCACCTCCGGAAACGATGTAATATATCAACTGAGCGGATTCTGTTCCATAATCATTGATGTCGCGACCATGTAAGACATAGGAAGCGATCGCCTCGTATCCTATAAGAAAATAGATTGTAGCGACATACAGATGATTCGATACTTTATCTATACCCTCGAAATTTCTTTCCGACACCTGTTCGGAGTATACAAGCATGGCCTTTGCGACTTTGACCAATTCTTCCGTTCTGGTTTCGTACTCAGCGTTTTCTGTTTCTCGAAGTATATTGTACATGCGGTTCAACAAGGTAATATAAAAGTCACCTTGTCGGGTTGTAAATTCATACTCTTGATCAGTATTGACTCGATACAGCTTTTGCAATTCGAAAGCTTCCGCGTCAACCATCCATCTGTTCAATATATCACTCATCCTTTTACCGGTGTAATATCGTAAAGTCGCTCATACGTTTGTTTTAGCTGTCTCAGCGGCACGGCAAATAATGCCATTCTATCTGTTTTTGCTTGATTTAGAGAGGCTGCTGTTATATTTTTGATATGATATGGCATAGAATCCCTTTCCACTACGATGGCGGCACTGATACGACGGTCGAAATGGACTGTCGTACCGTCGTCGAAACGTTTTATCAGCTTGGCCATTTCTGCATTACGGTCTTTTGCATATTTTGTCGTCAGATAGGCTATCATCTTTCCTATCCGGGATTCTTTGTCTTTGTGTGCACCTTTTATGGTATCATTCATTCGGCTTTTATCCGATCTGGGATTGATTGGTGTCGCACCCGCTTTTACTTCTATTGAATAAACATAATCCGGAGGCTGTGGAGTAGTGCTATCTGTACATTTCAATAACATAATGTCCGTAAGGTGGCAAGGTGCATCGCGATGTTCCTTCCACTGCCACTTGACGGGTGCGATATTGGCATCGGGACATATGAATGCGCAGGCGAGGAAAAACATCAAAATTTCACCGAATTCTCCCGATTTCAGATGAGGAAGAGTGGGCAGTTTATTTGCAATGGCATCTTCTCGGATATTAATTTCGCTATCCACTTCGTAGTCCAAATCCTCATCGGAAAGATACGATCGGCGGAATGGTATAATATAGTCTTCAACGAATTCCTTAGACTTGGCATCATCAAAATCGAATATGATAATTCCTTGGCTTCGATAAGTCGCGGAATCTTCTCGAAAATACCTATTTAACTCCATAATATTGTGCTCTAAATTTGCGACTTTTGTACATATCCGTAGATCAAACCTTTTGACTTGAGCTGATTGGCGAGTTTAGATAACATTACGCCGTTCTTATCTGTTGAGCCTTATCCAGCCTACGATGGCAATAAGATATGATACCCAATATTTCCAATGCGTCCTGTTCGCCGATGTTCCACTCGACCTTCGGTTCGTGTGCTTCCGGATTCCGGAACATCCCGCACAATCCTTTAAGCATATTGCAAAAGCCCGTATGCTCATCCCGTTCCGATTGGGAGGAAAAATTATTGATAATCAGAATCGGATTCGAACTGAAGACCTGCTCGATCAGTTTGTTCCCGTCCGCGGCTACACCGGACAGTTCTTTGATCCGATGAAAAAGACCTTTATTCGCCTCGAAAACGGCATGAAAGTAATTGTTTGCCAACAACTCCTCATTGCAATAGTGGAAAAGGGCGCTATGGGCATTTTGTTGTGTTAGTTTATTTTTCAGACCTTCGACTCTAAGTTGCACTTCTGTAATCGTAGATGCCTTTTCAGTTTTGGCTACTCCGCCAGCTTCGGTAATCGCCAAGCCTTCAAATGCAAGCACTCGGTTCACTGCGGCTCTCCTCGTTTCGAATTCCGCTTTATTTTCGACGTACCGTGAAGGGGCCAATACTTCTTTGACAAAGTTGATGATGTTGTTTGCACAACGATATTTATTTTGGAATGTAGCAAAAGCATTGAAAAGCCGATGTCTTTTCGTGATCGCAGGGTCTACATCATCTATTTTCGTCACCAGCAAAAAGTGGTGTATTTCAGAACCCGTCAACCCGTCGCTTGTGTCGCCCAGAACATTCGCCAATGCTTCAAGGTCGGATTGTGTGAAAGGGGGTATCGTGGCCATGTTTATTTGTGAATTAACAAGTTGTAGGAATATTATTGAAAACGTTATAGGCTGGAATGCATCATCGAAATCGCATATAACGGACAGGTGTGTACATGACGAACGGCTGCCGCCTCGTTGTCAATATAATCAAAAGTGCCGAAATTCTCCAAAGAGCACCGAACAGCTTCCGAGAGCTGTTCCTCACGCATGAACAGCCATAGGCTCTTCATGCCTCCTTGCGTCCCGGCTTTGACTTCCACAGGCAAAACGTTTTGTAAATGGCTGATCAAATAGTCGATTTCAGCCTGCAAATTGCGGGCTTGACGCACCCAATAGAACAGGTCATGTCGTATATTTGGACTTTGATAGCGTAGCATTTCAAGACCGGCGATCTGTTCGGCCATAGGTCTTTTGTTTACCAGATCGGCAACACCCGCCTTGAACAGACACCATGATAAGGAAGACCTATTTATGCCATTTTTTTTGTGTAGATGGGTAAACAAGTCCTCTATACTGAAATTATGATAGGTATCAGCATAATCTATAATAGTATTGTTGCCTTGTGCATCTTTCTGAGTTTTGAGAAGTTCGTGTGAACCAAGAATCTGAGCCAGCCTTGACTTATAGCCGTGAGTCATGTCTGTAAGAGCATCACTCAGCGGTTTAAAGTATACCACTTTCAGAACTTCTCTTGCTTCAGAGTCCATTCGATCAGCCTGTCCATCAATTTCAGCAGAGAAAGTCGGCATTATTACGTTATCTTTCCGCTTTACATACAGCCATACTTTCAGCGAATATTTTGTCTTATCATCGTTCCACGATAACCATTCCCAGAATAAACCAGCGTCCTGCTCATTTAACCCGTCAAATACACATTCTATTTTAAATTCATCTTTTCTGTTTCCATCAGAATCTTGATAGAAATCTTTGTCTTCAAATTGAATAAATTCTCCACTTTGAGTTTTCAGTACATAACGCATGGCATCTACTATAGCTGTTTTCCCTGAATCATTTTCACCAATCAACACGTTGACGCCTTTCTAAAAATGAATTTCTAGTCCCGGTTTGTTATCTGCGCCAGCGCAATATTTCCTGAAATTCCAGAGTCTAAGAATGGAAAGATACATTGTAATCTATTTTTTGTTTATTCTACAGATAGGTAGACATCAGTATCAAAGTCTACAGCCGAATCATGCAAGTAACGTAATCGATAACTTGGGCAAGAGAAATTCGCCTCAAAAAGTTATAAATTCAAATCTATTTAATTTGGAATTATTGCGACACAAACACTCTCCAGCTCCCTTCCTTCTCGCCTCGCTCCACATATTTCTTGGAAATCAGTTGATCCAGTAGCTTCTGAATAGCCGTCATACTGATACCCGTTTCATCTTTCATGTCTGCAAGCGTCAGCGTGGGCTGAGTTCGCATAGCGTTCAGAATTTTTGTATAATTGGGCGTTCGGAATGCAATCCGTTCCCCATCATACCACCACACATTCTCATTCCTCTCGCTCACAAACAGCACATTATTATACACTTCTGTAGCCACCAAGTCATTGAAATATCTCAAAAAAGGACGGATATCCTTGATCCCAGCATGGGCTCCATCACTAGGGACAGGACCTACTTCAAGATCAGCCTGATGTAAAGCTTCCAGATATTCGCTCTTTTTACGACTACGAACCACAATCATTGGATAGTTGTGGCGCGTTAGGATGTAATTGACCAACAGCCGGGCAATTCGACCGTTACCGTCCTCGAAAGGATGAATGCGTATATAACGGTAGTGAAACAGTGCAGCCAACTCTACTGGAGATAGTTTCCCTTCTTGTTCTGCTGTATTATACCAGTCCACTAAGTCTCCCATCAGTCCGGGAGTCTCCTCGGGTGAGGCATATTCGAATCTGTCCCCATATCGGGTGATAACACTGTTAGGCCGAGTCTTATACTGGCCGGCATGAATTACATAACTCGTCTGCATACCACCAAGCAAATCTCGATAAACAGTATAATCTTCTCGTAATATGATTTTATGCAATGTCCGGATAAAATTCTGTGTCAATGGCACTCCCTTCACCGTAGCCTCTTCCGTCATCATTCGCAGGCCTACGTTGCTCGCGGTCATTTCTTGTACGTCACGCACGTCTGCCTCTCCAATCACCTTGCCGAAAAGTAGCAATATTTCCGTCTGGCCATAAGTCAACGTATTACCCTCAATATGATTACTGTTGTAATTGAAATCCACAGTAAAACGGCGACTGAGCCTTTCCCTATCCTTCTCCGACAGCGGCTGCAAATTCTGCCATGCAGTCAATGCTTTCTTTATATTAAGATACTTCATATTCATATTTATCAACAAACAGTACAAAGATACAAAAAACACCTAAAAGGTTATAATGATACAACCTTTTTCTAAATCAATCTGTCTAGCATCAATAACTACTTACTAAAAACAAAATGACAAAAACTGCTGGCCAAAAGAAAAAGAGATGAGCGTTCTTGCTACCAATGTCCGCCATTTCGACGTTGTGAAGAACGTTTAGTTTAGAACTTGAATAGATATACAACAAACCAGACTAAATTCCTATGATTGACCTTTTGTGCGGATTACATTTATCTTTCATGTCTTTGGGAGACATAACCTCCGATATGGGGTAAAAGCGATTTTATATTTGATCTTTTTTCTTTTGGCCAGCAAAATTCCGTCCCCAGTTCGTCCCTCAGCATATTTTTAATCATCACAATAAACTGAATATCAACAATATACTACAATACAATATTTTCTGCATCGGACTTGATATAGATAAAGTGATGCAATCCGTACCTCCAATGTTTGGTACAATATATCTTAAACCGTTTGTTATTGAAGTCCAATACCGAAATATAATAGAGCGCCCTGATGCTCACCAAAGTGCTGAAAATATATTTCTATATCAATGGAAAACAAAAGCGAAGGAGTGGCAATATGAGCAGGAGATCAGATTGGTAATGCAGAATCCAAGTGCTATGTATGCTGCTTTTACACCTGAACAAGCCAAGCAGAATAAAGAGATATGGGATTGGAAAGAGATACGCCATTACATGCCACTGAAAGCTGAGTGTTTTGAGTCCATCTATTTGGGTGTAAATATTGAACAAACCGAAAAAGAAAAAATAACTCAACTAGCAAAAACATTAAACCCTGATATAAAAATTTATCAGATGGAAATAGATCCTGTAGCATTTAAATTAATAGAGAAACAAGAATAGCTACAATGCGAATCTCTAGTCATTAAGAAAATAGGATGATTTTCAGATAATTATAAGATAGTAATGTAATGAATTTAGATATTTTAGAAAAGAAAATGCCAGAGGCAATTAAATATGCCTCAAACATAATTACAGAGACTCCAAATTTTATAGAATTTGCGATAGCTCTTACAGACTATATGGGAAAAGACTTTATTCCATATTGTAAATCCGTATATATGATGTTGGTAAACTTATCAGAATTTTCTCATATCGCGTTTAATTATGAAGACTTTAAGCACATTACTCCATCAATAATAGAAACTAAATATAATGCTTTCATCTCTAAGCAACAAGAAAAACAAAGGGAGCTAGAATTTAAAGAAAACATTGACGAATTACAATTCTTAGTTAGAAGTTATCGTAATACTCAGGAGTTTAAGAAACTTCTTGATTTTGTGGGGCACTTCAGTTATCTTGCTCCCTATAACGCCATGCTTGTACAAATGCAGAAACCAGGTGCTACATTTGTATTTAATGGCAAAAAATGGAAGGAATATGGACGACGACCCAAAGTTAATGCACAGAAATTAATTATATTAAAACCATTTGGTCCCATACAATGTGTCTTTGATTATGGTGATACAGAAGAAATTCCTGGTGCATTAGATGTATTAGATGAAGCTGATCTAATGAAGTTGTGGGATGGAAGTCTTAAGCGAACTAAGGGAGAAATCGAAAAGGAAACTTGGGATATATTAATAAAAAATCTTCCTGTTTATGGTATATACTTGGATGATAAATTTCAAGCAGCAAACACTTATGGAGGATATATTATGCCATATGAAGAAAAACAACTTTCAATTATGGTGAATAAAGAATCGGCTAAAATAAACTCGCGCTTTATAATAAGTATCAATAAAAATCTGTCAAGGATTGTGCAATTTCATACTATCTGTCATGAATTAGGACATTTATTTTGTTATCATCAATTTTATACTGAATCTAAGAGACGGAAATTAACCATAAAAGAACGAGAATTTGAAGCAGAGACTGTTGCATGGCTTATATGTAAACGACATGGAATATATAATCCCTCTGAAGAATACCTTGCTTCGTATGCCCCTCAGGGAGAAATACCGATATGTAGTACAGATCTAATCATGAAGGCTGTAGCTGAGATAGAAAGAATGATGGAGTCTCCTATTAAGATTAAAGAATCTTTGTGGTATAAAGGACTTAAAGAAAAAATTAGGGTTATAGAGCGACGGCAAAAAGGACCTGATTTATTCGCATAGGCAGGCAAGACTTCTGCTATGATTTCTCCGCCGCAGCCTCAAAATTTGATTATTAGTATCTCATTCGAAATAATATGGACGCAAAACTGTATATGATTATAGATTTAGAGAAACGGGGCGACAAGCAAATGTTTGTCACTGAACGTGTTTCTTCTATTTACCAAAACAAGAATGGACTTTGGACTGTTCGGTTTTCGTCATCACCACGTGTATTCAATTACAATCCGTCACGTTTACTTTATCTAACACATCCTGATACAATCAATCTTGGAGAAAAAGGACTATACATCAATAATAAACATATTAATAATGTAGCAGAATTACTATGTTTTACAGATGGTCGTTACATTTTTTATCGAGTGACCTATGACAATGGCTACTATGAGAATCTGGAAGGAAACGAGGTCTATATTACCCGTACCCCGATTGACAAAAATGGAGGTTCTATTTGGGATTATCTTCGAAAACTGGCTGCTGAAACAGGACTGATTGCGGAAGAAGATGATAAAAGTATTCTATCTAAACAATATGAATTGGTAGATGTGAAGCGTGATAATGTTCCCTTGGCTCAATATCTAGGTGACAAAACAAAATTGGCAACTTACTCCATGCCCAAACAAGTCTATTATCCGTTTGGATGCAATGCCAGCCAAAAAGAGGCCGTAGAAGCAGCGTTAACACATCAGGTAAGCATTATCCAGGGACCTCCTGGAACCGGTAAGACACAGACGATACTGAATATCATTGTCAATCTGCTGATGAAAGGTAACACGGTATTGGTTGTATCAAACAATAACTCGGCTGTAGAGAATGTAGCCGAGAAACTAAACGGAGAAGGACTAGGCTTCCTTGTGGCCCAACTGGGTAGTGTACAAAACAAAGAAACATTTATCGCCAACCAGCCAGAGTATCCTGCTATGACAGATTGGAAGATTGATGAACAAACAACTACAAAGAATCTAGCGAAAGACTCACTTCAAGCCGTTTCACAAGGATTTAATGGTCAACTCCGGCAGGCCAAACTAAAGGCAGAATACGATGCCCTATTAAAAGAATCGAAATACAATGAAATGAGGGAAGACAACCATACAGAGGATGAATGGTTGAATAGCAAACCATCGGCTAAACTTATGAAATTACTCAATCGCTATCAGATGATGGTTGAGAACGGACATAAGCCAGGTTTATGGTTCAGATTGCAATGGGCTTTCTCATTAGGAACCAAAATATTGACGTTTTTAAATAGAAAAGTGACAGATGTCATAAACAGTTTGGAGTCGGCCTATTACCTCTCTCGAAAAACTGAAATAGAGCGAGAGCTGGAATCTATTGCTTTTGCACTCCAAAGCATAGATCTCCAGAAGAGTATGAAAGAACTTCGCTCCTTTTCTCTACAACTATTGAAGGACAAGATAGCTAAACGGTACAATACCGGACAAAGGAAAAAATTTACAATCAAGGATATTAAGCCCAGAACAGAAGAGTTCCTGAAAGAATATCCGGTTGTGCTCAGTACCACTTATTCGGCCAAAAGCTGTATCAGTAAAGACATGGTTTTTGACTATGTTATTATGGACGAAGCTTCACAAGTGGATATTAAGACGGGGGCTCTGGCTCTATCATGTGCCACGAACGCCGTGATTGTGGGTGACGACAAACAGTTACCCAATGTGGTAAGCCGAGAAGAAGAATTGGCGTTGAAGGCTATTCAGACCACATATCAAGTGGACGACCGATACAATGCTGTCACGCACAGTTTCCTACAATCGTGTGTAGAAATATTTCGGGATGCGCCAGTAACACTGCTTAGAGAACATTATCGTTGCCATCCGAAAATCATAGAGTTCTGTAATCAGCGCTTTTACAATGGAGAACTGGTTGCCATGACTACAGACGAAGGAGAAAAAGATGTATTGCAAGTGATTCGAACTGTACCCGGCAACCATGCCAGAGGACATTTCAACCAACGTGAAATAGATGTCATTACGCAAGAGGTATTACCGGAATGTTCAGAGTCGGGAAGTATAGGTATTATTACTCCGTATCGGGCACAAGCTGAAGCAATCAATCAAGCTGTTAGAAAAGACATAGCCAGTACGGTACATAAGTACCAAGGGCGGGAATGCGACACCATCATTATGAGTATGGTAGACAACTCTCCTACAGAATTCTCGGATGATGCCAATTTGCTTAATGTGGCTATTTCACGTGCTAAGACCAAATTATGTTTGGTTACGAACGGAAATGAAATGCCAGAGGATTCCAATCTCAACCAGCTAATCAGTTATATACAGTACAACAATTTTGAAGTGAAATCCAGTAAGTTGCATTCTGTATTTGATTTGCTCTATCAGCAATATACAACAGAAAGATTGGCTTACGAAGCTACTCATCCTGCCGTCTCCGGACATATATCAGAGAATCTAATATACGATATCCTGTTAAAAGCTATTGCTGAATTAGGTTTGCCCCATACGGGAGTACTTTGTCATTATTCACTGTCCAGACTTATTGCCGACTGGAATCAATTGGAAGATAAAGAAAAAGCGTTTGCCGAAAGTCCATTCTCACATTTGGATTTCTTGCTCTATAACTCCCTGACCAAACAACCGATCTGTGCCATTGAAGTGGACGGATGGCATTTCCATAAAGAGAATGACGTCCAACAATCACGTGATGCGTTGAAAAATCAGATATTCACAAAGTTAGGACTTCACATGCTTCGCATTTCCACGACAGATACAGTGAATCAGGAAACGATAAAAAATTCATTATTAGCAATTTTATGAAATTAGGATATATACACAGCAATCGAGAGGAACAAACCCGGGTCATGCAAGTATTGAAAATGACTTCGGAATCTGTAGCACTCGACGAACTCGGCATTGGCCGTATCCGTGATGCCTTTGCAGACCGTATGTTCCCCGGGATATCTACCCTGCAAAAGCACATGAAATATTTCTCGCTCATGCCGCAACTCTATCGCAAGGCTACTGAAAAACGATATAACCGTTTGTCGGAGGTGAAAGCGGAAATTATCCGGCTGGAACGCATCATGACAAAGAATCTCTACGAAGGCAGTGCGGACAAACGAGGCATCACCGGGAGTGAGATGATTGGTAAAAATGCAAACAATTATGTAAAATATGATCCGGCATACATCTACAATTCAGGATTGCAGACTTTTGGCATCTTACGCAGTCCACAGTTGTATGAATTAATCTATTCCACTTCAAAGGCATTGCACAATGGGCCTAAGGTGACCAAGACGGATGACGAAGATACAAATGACGATGCTGATGACAAGTTTGGCTTGTTTCAGTTCTGCTCTTTTCCTAATGTGGATTATGATTTTACCCAAAAATGTGCATTAGACCTGACCATAGAGGATAAAGACTTTATTGTGGATCACATTCTGAACGCAGAAGCATGCCAAGGTACTTTATTACGTTACATCGTAGACAATCCTGACTTTGCGATAGCCGATAGGTTTGAACAAATTCCTTTTCGCCAGTTGCCGCAGGAGATTGGAGAATTGCAAGATCTGGCGCGGCGTTTCGCCGATTTCATATATATGGTACACATCCGCTATAACTATATTTATTCACAGTACCAGGATGAAGAAATGCGAATCGAATTTCAGGAGAAACTCGAAGAATACCGGAATAGTGGTACGGGTATAGACGAAGTACTGAATGCCGTAAGCATCCGGGAAAACAGCGGAAAATGGTTTTGCAAAGAAGTTGCAGAACGCATTGCAGCCAATGACATTGAAGAAGATGGAGGTTTGGATCAGTTGATTATCAACCGGGAACGAAGAGTAAAGGGAAATCGCAGAAAGATAGGAAATCCTGCATATATTTACGACAAGAAGAATCGTATACACTACTATAAACTCACCTACCGATGGGAAACGGTAAAAACCTTTGCCGAAGAATTAAGAAAGGAGGCGGTCAATGGCTGATGCGTTATGGAATGACATTGTTTATACGGATGTGTTGCAAAGCGATGGTTTTGTGATTGATTATGCGGTGTGTACTACCTACAGTCTGGACATGCCTTCCTTGTTGTCGGTCCCCTTTATGCTGGGCACGATGACCGATTTGACAGAGACGGCTATGCACTCTCCCCACCTGATACTGGAGAGTGTCAATCAATCGGCAGGTAAGTTTGCCGTTTTCTGCAATGCCGGATGTATGGCAGTACCGCAAGCCAATTCCAAAGTGTATTCACTCCTGGAGCAGAGCGTTGTACAGGTAACGCTGCAAGCAAAAGGGGGTGGTTTCGTCAATTTTCATCCCAAGGTATGGATCATCAAAGAAACGAATCCGGACACCGGTGCTCAGCAAATCAAACTGATTGTCCTTTCCCGTAATCTTACCGGTTCCAATGATCTGGACGTGGTATGTGAACTTATTGGTAAAATCGGTGCCAAACCAGCCTCCAAGAAAGCTCAAGTCAAGCATGCACCGCTTGTAGACTTCCTCACATGGTTAATCGCAAAAACCGATAGCCGTACTATCCGTAAAAATATGCGTTTGCTCTGTAAGGACATCGACTACATTGAACGATTTGACCTTACCGATTCTCCTTTTGAGGATTACGAGTTTTTCCCTATTGGGATACCTGGATATGATGGATATACAAAGTGCTTTGAACAAAGTATGCTGAATCATGCGGCGGAAATGCTGGTCATCTCCCCCTTCGTGGATAAGGATATCTTGAAGCAGATGGTCAGTTACAGTCCGGGTGCCCAAAAAACACTCATCACACGGCAGGCTTCGGTTACGCAAGAGGTCATAAACTTGTTTAATAATGGTGGCGTTTATGTTCCCAAGGAAGTACTGACCGATAAGGTGGAAAAAGATGTGGCTGTCGACTTGCACGAGAAAGTGTATTTCATACGTCGATACGAGGGCAATCTCAGCTATAACCATCTTTATCTCGGTTCTACCAATGCCACCATGAATGGATTCGGACGGAATGTGGAGTTTTTATTGCACCTGAAGTTCGCTCCCTATCAATCTTCGTATGAAAAATACCGGAAAGAACTGATTAACGACAGCAAGGAATGTATGTTCGAGCAGGTTCTTTCAGTACCAGAGGAAGACGGTAGAAAAGAGGATGTCACCAACGAATTGATGTTGCGTCGTGCAATTTCGGCCATTCAGCAGGCACAAGTTACGTCCGATGACGGAAGCTATATCATCACCATACAATGCCTGGCTCACAGGATGCCTTCGGAGCCCGTTTTTCTTTATCCTTTAGGATGTGACGGCAAAGAACAAGTATTGGCTGACGGGCTGACATTTAAGGATATGCCACTGGATTCATTGACAGAGTTTTACACGATACGGATTGGAGACTTGCACCGTCTGATAAAAATACAGACGGAGGGAATACCAGTCAATGAACGGGACAAAGCGATATTCCGTTCCTTTATCAATACGAAAGGAAAGTTCATCAACTATCTGGCATTCATGCTGACAGATGAGGTGGAACAGTATCTGTTGGAAAGCCAGCAACTGGAAAAGGAGCTGGCCAATGACAACACGTCTTCTTTGGAACAGCAAATCAGTACTTCACTTTATGAAGACATGGTGAAAATGGCCTATAAAGACCCTGAGCGCATCGCTTCTATCCGGCAAATCGTAGAGAAAGCGGACGAGACGGTCATCCCGGACCATTTTATGGAGATGTATAACACATTTGAAAACGTTCTTAAACAAATCAAACGCTTATGAGCCAGAAAGTAAAAGATTTCCAGCGTGCCACCGCAAATCGTATCCTGCATATCTATAAAGAATTAGGCCACCGTCGGGTATTGCTCGCTGATGAAGTGGGACTGGGCAAGACGTTTGTGGCCAAACAAGTCATCAACCTGGTCCGTGAATGGCACAAGCAGGAAAAGGATGACTTCTTTAAGGTGGTTTATATCTGTTCGAATGCCAACATAGCCGACCAGAACATTGAGAAATTAGGGGTTGAAAATCGGATGAGCATCAGCGAGAGCCGTCTCTCAATGCAGCATCTCTATATCAAATTGGCTGAGAAACGGATTGCAAAACAGCATGAGCAGGGAGAAATGCCTGAATCAATCATTCCGCTGACTCCTTCCACTTCCTTCCGTTTTTACAGTGCACAAGGAACGGCCAATGAACGTGCCTTGATGTATAATATTTTATGCGGACTGGATCAATTTAAAGATTATAAGGAAGTTATCAGTGATTTTCTTAGCTGTAATGTTAAAAACTGGCAGGAGCTTACGAACATTTATAACGAAATAATCAAAGGATGCGGAGAAGATTATCTTCGTGAAATGTATGGTAAGTTACAGACGAATTTGTCGGATACTATCATCAATCAACTGATTGAGTATGCACAGAATGGTTGCGATAATCGTCAGCGGGCAGACATGATCAACAAGCTGCGTCGTATTTTCGCAGAAATCAGTATTGACATGCTCGATCCGGACTTAGTCATTATGGATGAGTTTCAACGCTTTAATTCGCTGCTTGAACAAGGCGATGACGAGCAATCCATGCTGGCCAACAAATTCTTTGACGACAAACGTTCCAATACGAAGATTCTGTTACTTTCCGCTACGCCCTACAAACCTTATTCCACCCTTGAAGAGTTGAATACAAATGGGAATGACGAGCATTATCAGGACTTTATAAAAGTAATGGATTTTTTATATGCTACAAAAGATAAAACCGACCGGTTCAAGTTGATATGGCATACCTATTCTGCTGCGCTGAAACGTACCGATGTGGTTGATTTGACACCGCTAGTGGCTGCCAAAAACGAAGCGGAAAAGGCTCTGTATGGAGTGATGTGCCGTACGGAACGGTTTAACAGTGGCATTATAGATGATTCCCGTGTATGCGATGTGCAGGTCATGCCGGAAGATATCCTTTCGTTTGCAGAGGGCCAGCATCTGATGGATTGTCTGAGCCATGAAAATACAAGAGTACGTTTGGGGAATCTTCCCATGGAATACGTTAAATCTTCACCCTATTTGTTGTCCTTTATGGATAAATACGAACTGAAGAAACGAATTGTTTCGGCATTGCCACACTCAGATGTAAAAAAATATGGCAAAATAGACGCATTGCTTTTATCGAGGTATGCTATCAACAATTATCGTCCCATTCCTGCCGCCAATGGAAAATTAAAGTATCTCCACGACCTTGTATTTGGCGCACGTCATGAGAAGAAAACACAGTTGTTGCTTTGGGTTCCTGCCTCCAATCCTTACTATAAGCCTGGAGGTGTGTTCGAGAGTAGCGAAGCCCGTAACTTCTCCAAGATTATCCTATTTTCTTCATGGGAAATGGTACCGAGAATGATTTCCATCATGATGTCATATTATTCGGAGTTATATACTTTGGGAGAATTAAAGAAAACGGAACTAGAGATACGCTATACTTCTCAAAAGAAGAACCGTTACGGCGAGAATCGTTTAAGAGCTGACGGATTATTGGAGTATCCTTGCCGAACCTTAGCCGGTCTTTTCTCTCCTGCCATATTTTATGGAGAGAAACTTTCTGTAATCCGGAAAATTATCAAACAAAAAATTCAAGAAGAATTTGCGCGGAATTTGCTTATACGTACCATTCCACAACAAGGGCGAAACAACGCCAGACTTGTTCTTACGCTCATGAAAATACTGGATGGAAAGCCAGTAGAAGATTTGACCGGCTTGTATGTACCTTCAAA
>OLRF01002082.1_pt1 | contig 18498 bp, 8 predicted proteins | sample 1672061 | NCBI WGS metagenome assembly OLRF01 (sample SAMEA3136641, study PRJEB25190) | human gut metagenome | reverse complement strand
GCATCGCGGGTAATGTACGATTTCAGCAAATCAAAGCTGGCCAGGTATTCGCTATTGGCCACTTCTTCAGGCTTTTCTACTTGAAGGTTGCAGTCATACTTATCGGTGCATGCCATAACCGTTGCACACATCATGGCAATACCGATTATCTTATGATTAAAGTATTTCATGTTTTCTTTGTTTAAACGTTTATACCAGATAATACTATCTTATTTCTATCTCGAATGACTTGCCACCTTGTACGGCACGACTGCTTAACACCAACGTATCTTTGGTGGCGTACTGCATGTTTTTGGTTTTAAAGTCAATTGTATAGTCCAGATAGATAGCATTACGATCTTTACCGCCAAGGCTGTTCTTTTCGCCCTTCTTCACAAATTTACCGGTACCGGAAATGATAAGATCATCGGAAGTACTACCTACTGTGCAATTACCATCTTCGGTAAAAGTCAAGCTGAGGTTGTAATTGAAAAGATTACCTTGCGCATCCTTGGTTGATAAGGATAGAATATTGTCTTTCAGGCTTTCAGTTGTAATATTTACTTTCTCATCCTTCTCTACATATTGCTGATGGCGTACCAATTGCGAAGAAACGCCGTTTATTACAGCTTGATCCACTCCACGACGCAGGTACTCACCATGCCAGGGATTGACATACTTTACAGCATAAAGTACAAAATTCTTGGGTTGTACACTCCAGTCGCCACTATTTGTCAACATGGGGTTTGCTACGACTGCCTTACCCTGAAGGATGGAGTCTGCACCCTGTACGCCTGTCATCTTCAGAGGAATCACGTAATAATTATCAAGAGTCTTTTTATCGGCAAAGAATGCATCGGTAAACTGTACCTCCACACCACCTATAACTTCACCCTTGGGAATATTGATCTGGTTGGCGGCCAGGGTGTAGTAGGAGGTGGGCATAGGGGTAACAGGAGTGTTACTTCCTTTGAAATAGAGGTTTTCGCAAAGCGATTCATCTATCTGAGTATCAATAATTACATTCTTGCGGTTGGTATAACCACCACCCCAAGCTGCTTTAATGGATACTTTGTGCTGATTATCCAAAGAGTTATCGAGGAATTCGTCTTCTCCCAATTCAATGGTACGTAAACCATATTGGTTGGCAAAATATACAGTTTGATAATCGAAGTCGGAGAATTCATTGTCAGAGCTTTCGCACGCGGTGAAAGATAAGAGTAATGAAGCCAGTCCGATATATGCTAATTTCTTTTTCATATCATGCTATTTTATTAATAGTGTTCACAATTTTGTTTATTTCCATCCTTTATTCTGGATGAGGTTGCTGTACTTCAGTATCTCAGAATTGGGGATAGGGCAACAGTACATATAATCTTCATACGAACGTTCTTCTACGGTTATCTTCTGATAACTGTTACCATTCCAGCTAATGCCATATACCGGTTCGTTCAGGTCGGCTTTCCAGCGACGGAGATCCCAAAAACGGAATCCTTCGAAGCAGAGTTCCAGTCGACGCTCGTTGCGAATCAGTTCACGCATTTTGTCTTTGCTGGCAGCGCATGCTTCCAGATAGGCATCATTGGTACCACCTACGCCGGCACGTTTCCGGATGGCTTTGATTACATCGTAAGCGGAGTAATCTTTGCCGTTGGCGTTTTTCGGTCCCCAAGCTTCATTGGCTGCCTCAGCATAATTCAGGTACATTTCAGTATAACGGATACGGGGTGTGTAATGCGGCTGTTTGGAAATGGATGCCGGATTACAGTTCACATCCATACGCAGGCGTTTTCTCATGTAATAGCCTGTTCGGGTCGAGCGGTTTTCGGTCACGTTAACACCGTCTTGATTTCCCTCATTGATGTTGATTGTTATACTCTTCTCACTGATTGTACTTCCATTGTAAAAGATGTATTTGCCCAAGCGGGGATCGCGTCCAGCATAAGGATTGTTGGCATCGTATCCGCTGGCTGCGTCATTGATGGGGTATCCATTGGCCATAGGGAATATATCGACCAGATTCTGCGACGGATTCATATAACCATTACCGTACAAACTCGGTGGGAAATTTTGTGATTCCTGGTCGTTATCACCACTTCCTTTGTTTCCTCTCCATAAGATTTCATTTGGATTGGCACCATCCTTAATTGTATTTATAATAGTAGGTGAGTAATATTCCACTCCGTCGGATGCTAATCCTGATAGGCCTCCTTTATAGTCTATTACAGCAGCTGCGGCATTAGCGGCATCCGCCCATGTGGCAGCGTTGGAAGCATCTTCAAAGAAGGGACTGGCAGCCAGTACGGCTGTGCGTGTACGGAAGGCACGGGCTATGATTCCGTTATACAACTGACGTGCTTTGGCACCCATAACGGTGTTGTATTTACCGACGTCTTGTGTGAGACTCTGGAAATCTGCAGGAACGCTTCCTGAAACATCTTCATACTCATAAGGAAGTCTTTTCTCTGCTTCGGAAAGATCATTGTAGATTTGTTCTACACAAGCCTGAAACGAAGCACGCGGTTGATTGAAATCCGACTCTATTGTCTGAGGTTCTGTAAATATGGGTACACCGAGCAGTTCGCCATTTGCACCAAAACCGGCATGGGCACGAAGCAGATAAAAATAGAACATCCCACGGAGTCCGTAAGCTTCGCCAGTGAGGCGTTGCGCAAACAATTTGTTCAGTTCTTCATCATTCGACCATTTTACGCCTCCCACATTCTCCAGAAAGAGGTTGATGTATTGAATGGCACCGTAGGAATTGGTCCACTGATTCTGTGGATTATATGAACTTGTGGTCCAGGCACCGGTGGCCATTTGCAGATACACATTACTTGGCTGATTGGTTACGGCGTCATCCGTGCCATACTCGCTGTTATCGTAATAGCCCGGAATCAGACTGTATACATTGTGCAATATTCCCCGTGCGTATTCCGCATCGTTGTACATGTTTTCCACGCCTTGGAAGTTTTCGATGGCTGGTGAAAACAAATCATCACAACCGGTGAGCATCAGGGCACCTATTATAAAAGGTATAATTTTCTTTTTCATAATCTTCTTCTTTATTAATCAATAAAATCAGAATGCAGCCTTGAAACCTGCATAGAAGTTACGGCATTGAGGGGAACCGGTACTCAGCTCCATATGCTTCCGCTCTTTAGAGATGGTAAGCAGATTGCTACCTCCGCAATAAACACTTAAACCACGAACAAACGTTCCTTTGAAAGTATTTTCAGGGAAGTCATACGTCAACTGCACTTGGTTCAGGCGGAAATAGTTACGCTTATACATCCAGAAAGTGGAATTGCGGTAGTTATTGTCACCATTGGTGGTGGTCAGACGTGGGTAGGTGGCCACATCCTTTGTATCTTCGGTCCAACGTCCCCATACCACTTCTGAGAATTTGCTCGTACCGCGGTTCCAGTAGTAGGAACTGCTTTTAAAGTCTACAGAACCGGTCTGACCTGATCCCATGGCAAATAGCGAGAAATTTTTCCACTTCACAGTTAAGTTCAATCCGAAGGAGAAAGGAGGAGCTGACCAACCGTTCTTACCTAATTCAATTTGGTCCTTGCTGTCGATTACACCATCCTCGTTAATATCTTTGTACTTCAGGTCACCGGGTTTTACCGTACCAAATGTTTGACGGGCATGATTGTCTATGTCAGTCTGATCCTGGAAGAAACCTTCGCATACATAACCGTAGGAAGCATCGAGTGCACGACCTTTGCGATACTGGTAATCTTCGTCGTAAAGTTCGTCACGTTTCAGAGCTTCGGAGGAGTACACCATACCATTGAAACCGAGTGTTACGTCAAAGTCGCCGAATTTCTTGTTGGCACTCAGCGAGAAGTCAAAACCACTGCGTCTGTCCTCGTTATAATTGATCCAGGGCATGAAAGTGGAATTGCTGCTTAAAGCAAAATAGGAAGGATAGATAGAAGATGAACCTTGGGTGAGCAAGCCTTTCGTATCTTGTCTGAAGTAATTCGCATTTATTTTCAGCAGACGGTTGAACAGTGTGGCATCAATGCCGGCACGGAACTCTTCACGTGTGATGAAACCCAGATTGGGGTTATCACCGCGTTTGGAAGCCGGAGTCCATCCGCCGGCTGTTCCATCATGCCATTGTACATAGAAGCCCTCGTTTGTTCTTTTGGAGAAAGTGCCTTTATACAGATAATAGTCGGTGATATCGAGATCCTGATGCAGGTTGGCATAAGAAGCTGTGATTTTCAGATCGTCTATAAACTTTACATTCTCCATAAACTTCTCTTTGCTGATCCTCCAGCCCAAAGTGACTGACGGAGAGAAAGCGTTACGCTTGCCTTCGGGTAATTTGGCCGAATGGATCACAGCACCACTGAAATCGGCATAATACTTATGATTGTAATTGTAGGATGCCCGTAAGCCTAAGTTCACATTACTGGTACGGTGATAATCACTGCTTTCATGGTTTTCGTCAGCAGAATTCTGCGTTTGATAACCCCAACCTATGAATGTGGCTGCTACGTTGTGGTATTTTGCGAAAGTGCGGGCATAGTCAAACTGTGCACTGAACGTCATGGTCTGATCGTAAGTGGACTTGCCGACATATTCATTGGGATCTTTTTTGTCTTCATTGTGCTTCTTCAAGGCAATAATCATATCCTTGCCGTTCACCTGAGACCATGTAGGTTCATAAACGGCGTAGGTCTCGCTGAAAGCTTCAGAATAGTAAGAAGTATAGTCCACACTATAAGAAGTCTTAAACGTCAGGCCTTTCAAGAATGAACCCAGATCAGCGGCAAGGCTGACATCGAACATAAACATACGTGCCTTTTCCTTAACATATCCGGCAGCCAGAAGATCAGCAAAAGGATTGGTCATGTCGGAAGAAGTTCCTCCAAGCAGATATTTGCCGTCAATCAGGTGATTACTGTTGGTAATATATTCCTGTATTTGAGCGACGCTGGTATCCATCATGTCGATGGGTAATAACGGAGCAAACCAGTTGGGACGCAAGGTGGATGCGGTTCCCCAAAAGTTTCCGCGGCCTGCATACTGATTGGTAAAGACAACTGCCGCATTGGTAGTAGCCTTTAGCCATGAGGCAAGTGTCATGTCTACGTTACCGCGTACATTGAAACGCATATTGTAGGCATTCTTTGATTCACCATATTTCAGCAGGTCGTTACTATAATCCATACCGAAATTCAGGTAATAGTGTGTGCGATCATTACCTCCATATACTTCACCTGTCACATCTGCATTATAATATGCCTTTTTCAGATAGTCCGAACTATAGAAATCAATATTCGGATAACGATAAGGATTGGTTCCCATGGCAGTGTTGTAGATATCTGATGCGCTGTATTTTGGGGACAGCCCGTCATTACGGCAAGCTTCATTGTAAAGGGTCATGTAGCAGTCTGAATCCAAATATTTTGGATAAGATTTGGGAATATTTATGCCTGCATTGCCCCGTACGTCGATGCGCATCGGTTCATTTTTACCGCGTTTGGTAGTGATCAGGATAACACCTTTTGCCGCACGGCTACCATAAAGTACCACAGCAGCAGCATCTTTCATTACCGAAACACTCTCTATTTCCGAAGCGCGTACATTACTTGCACTGCGGGGCACTCCATCCACGAGGACAAGTGCTCCTTGCCCCCATACGTTGCCGGTGTATCCACCTATCAGACTTTCCAGTCCAACTAAGCTACTGGAACTATTTACTTTTTTGGTCAGTTCGGACGTGTTGACCGTAGAAATGGCATGCGTCAAGTCTTCCTGGGCAACCGTACCGAAAGCCACATTCACCAGGCTATCTTTGTTTTCTTCTTGCGCCTGGATACCTCCTGCATGAAACAGAGACATGGCGAAAACAGTACAGCCAATATATATAAACTTTCTATTCATTTTTTGCGTCATTATTAGTTAATACGTCAAGATTACCATCCGGGATTCTGATAGAACCCTTCATACATGCTAACATCCTTTTTAGGGAGCGGATACCAATAGTGTCTGTCGGTATATTTACGCTCAAGCAATACTACTTCACGCAAGTTCTTGATAGCATTTTCTTCCGGTTCGTCATAATTATAGTCACTAGGATCGGCACGGTCGAACTCAATCTTGGTCTTCAATGTGTAAGGATATTGGGTGAGAAGCATCCAGCGGCGAAGATCTATAAAACGGAAACCTTCGAAGGACAGTTCCACAGCGCGTTCACGGCGTAATTCGCTCAGGAAGTCAGCAGTACTACCCAGGAACTTGTCGAGTACGGGAGCTACCCCGGCACGTTCGCGGATCTTGTTCAATGCCTCTTCGGCTGTGAGTGAGTAGGTAGCAGCTTTACTCTTCGGACCGTTGTAGCCTACAGCCGTAGCTTCAGCATACATCAGATATACATCTGCCAGGCGCATAAGGCTGAGGATCATTATATTATTTTCTTTATAACCGTCAACCGTATTCATCAATTGCGGACAGAGTTTGCTGTTCATATAGGCTGTGAAGCAGCCTTTCTTTTCATTTGCTTCTTCACTCTCTCTACCTCCGGTGAAAAGCTCTGCCGTTCCACCTGCACCACCGGTACTTTTCCACTTCACACCGTCGAACATGATGGTTTTATAGAAGCGTGGGTCGCGGTTTTTCCAGGGATGTGTGGGATCATAGCCTGATTCGGCATCTGCCTTTGTCATGTCATTAATAGGGTAACCGTTTTGCATGCCATAGTAGTTTACGTAGTTGGCGGTAGGATAGCATTTAATACCGGAATACTCAATGGATTGAGGTCGGAAGTCGTTAACCATATTCCAGCGCCAGCGTCCACTATAATCCTTGATATTCTCCATAAAGATGGACTCTTTTACTCCGTTCAGCTTGCCGCTTGAGTTATGCAACAGGAAGATGTCGTTATATTCGGAGAAGTCGGCCAGTTCATAACGGTTGGTCGACTCGGTGAGGGCAAGGGCTTGTCCGAGAGCATCGGCACCTCGTTTGCACAACTCTGCATTGTATTCCTTTGCACCTCCGGAAGCCCAGTTCATCAACGGACTGCCTGCCCAAAGCAAGGTCTTGCCTTTATAAGCTAAAGCCATAATACGGTTGATACGCATATTGTTTTTGCCTAAAGTCACTTTACCGGCGGTGGTTGCATCCCAATCAACAGGAAGTAGACTGGCTGCATGTTCAAAGTCGGATACGCATTTTTCCGCACATTCTTGCCATGTAAGACGGGCTAACGTGGGAGCTACATCCGAAGACAACACTGTATCAATATACGGCATGCCGCCCCACCATTCCATTAGCATAAAGTGGTACCATGCGCGGAAGAAGTAAAGTTGTCCTTCTATGAGATTGCGTTCTTCCTCGGTGGCACTTATCAGATTGCCGAGGTTGGCGATACCGATATTGGCTTTACGGATGGCATACCAGGAGTTGGCCCATAAGTGACCTTTATCAGTTCGGTTGTTTGAACCTGCCGAACCTTGATTGTTCGGGTAACCATAGTAAACAGTCGTCCAGGCCCAGAAGTCTCCGTTGTCCACACTACGGGCTTGCATACGCATTTCCTGTGGTTCCCAGTATTCATCTTCACCATAGTTGAAGCAAGTATGTCCGGCATCTTTATTGTTTGAAACTACCGGGATACAATTATAGAGTTCTTCAGTGAAACCCTGAAAGTTCATAAAATTCTTATAAGGGTCATTATCCTGGTAGTCACTTTCCGGAGCTTTATTCAGATAGTCTGTACATGAGGTCATCCCCATTATGCCAGCCATTGCAATAGCCGACATCATAAATAGTTTATTTATATATTTATTCATAATTATCTCTTCGTTATTATAAGGTTATGTCGATACCAAAATTGAAGCGGCGTACCGTAGGGTAGGCACCGTCCGAAGAGCCTGTACCGTAGTTGGCTTCACGGTCATCCGGCATGTCGGTCCACATGTAGAGATTATCGCCGTTCAAGTAGAGACGGCAGGAATTGATGCCCATTTTCTTCAGCCAATTGTTCTTGAATGTATAGGATAATTCAACATTCTTCAGACGAAGGTAAGCACCATCATACCAGTAACGTGTTCCGGTAGCAGCTGCGTCTACAGTAGTTCCCCAGCGTGGAGTGGGTAGGGTGGCATTACCTCCCGGTGTCCAGTATGAACCTTCTGCATAAGCTACGTGGGCTGTAGAACGGAATGTCGGGAAATTGACTTCACGGGTTACATTGGTTACTCCATAGAATTGGGCAAAGCAACTGAAGCCTTTCCACTCAAAACCGAGAGAGGCATTATAGGTGTTCTGCGGTGTACTGGCATACTGATAAGGAGCACGGTCGTCATTGTCAACTATACCGTCACCGTTGAAGTCTATAATATTGTAGTCGCCCGGTAACTTCATGTCATTTCCGGTTGTCCAATTACTACTACCTATCACATCGTCCCAGGTAGCCAGGTTTCCATGGTCGATGTATGAATATACTTGGTTAATTGTATGTCCGGCTCCCTTCTGATAAGCAGGTAGCAAAGGAGCGTCATCTCTGAACTTGATTTCATTGATGGCGTGAGTCATACTGGTGTTCAGCCAGGCGCGTAGACCATTGTTGAATACATGGTTCAAACGTAATTCCAGTTCATAACCGTGGCTGTTGACTTTACCTAAATTGGTTCGGGGAGCCGTTGTTCCAAAATAAGACGGAATGGCACGGCTGTCACCGCTAATTATAATGTCCGTACGGGTATCGTTGAATACATCTACTGAACCTGCTATCAGTCCATTAAAGAAAGCATAATCTAAACCAATGTTGCGCTTTTCTACAGTTTCCCAAGAGACATCCGGGTTACCCAGAGAAGAGATTTTCCAGTGGGTATAAGGAGAGTTGTCCGGATTGATGCTACCCATGACAGTGTTACCACCATAACTCAACTGATCTTTGTATAAGAAACGACCTGCTGTAAATCTCTGCCACGGAGCGACCACGGCATCATCACCTACTCGTCCCCAAGAAGCGCGAAGCTTTAACATATCGACGAACTTCAGTTTTTTCATGAAACTCTCTTCACTGATCATCCAACCCAGTGAGAGGGAGGGGAAGAAGGCGAAGCGATAATCAGGACCGAACTTTTCGGAACCATTATAAGCACCATTGGCCTCGAAGAAATAGCGCATGGCGTAGTTATAGGTAAAACGGAATACCCAGTCTTCCCGATAGATGGGGAACACACTTCCCTGTGCCTCTTTTAATCGGCTGAAAAGGCCAAGGCCGGTCACTTCATGTTTGCCGAAGGTACGGGCATAGTCGAATTGCATAGAGTAGTATAGTTTACGATAAGTGGCACCAATGTTTGCACTACCGGATTGTTGTAACCAATAGATAGGATTGGTGACTTTGTCGAGTCCGGTTCCTGTATCAGGGTCAAACTTATAAGAGATATTACCTGTATCCGGATCCACCCAGATGCGTTGTGCATCGTTGTACTGGTCACTGAGGCCACGTTTGTTCTCCGCAAAAGTATAGTCCATAGAGAAGTTCGCCTTGAATCTCAGTCCTTTGGTCAGCATAGCCAGGTCCTGCTCCAAAATGAAGTCAGTGGTCATTTTGGTGGTGGTGCGTTTCTCTTTACCGCCTACAGCCAGGAAATAGGCTGAGTTGGGCACATCGGCATCACGCGGCGCATACCATCCCCACATACCATTGGAGTAGACGGGACGCATGGCGTCGGGAGCGGATTTATAGGCTGAGTTCCAAAAACCGGTGTCATTGTCGCTCATATCCCAAGGCAGCTGACGTTGTGCATTCGAACCAAACAGGTTGGTAGAGAATTTGGTCGTTTTTGTCAGATGGAAGTCTAGGTTACTGCGTACGTTGATGCGGTTATAGCCAAAGCCGGAGTTGTAACCACGTCCGTTTTCAAAGCTCTTGAACAAGTCACCTTCGTTTACGAAATCTACAGCTGCGAAGTAATTTACAACTTTAGTACCACCTGATACGTTGACGCTGGTATTATAGGACATAGCGACTTTCTTGAAAAGTTCATCCTCCCAATCCACATTAGGATAGCGGTCCCACTCTTCGGCATTGGCCGGATGACGATACTTATCGATGATGGCTGCCGGTGTGTAGTTTGCCCATCCGGCAGGATTGAGACAAGCTTCGCGCTCAATGGAGTTATTCATCAAGTAGAATGTGTCATAAGCATCATACTTTTCAGGGAGTTTTGATACTACTTTAGCGGTCATATTGGCCTTGATCTGTACGTTGGCTTTTCCTTCCTTACCGCGTTTGGTAGTAATAAGGATTACTCCGTTGGCACCTTTCACACCATATACAGCAGTAGCGGATGCATCTTTCAATACAGAAATGTTCTCCACTGAGGAGATGTCTACTGAACTCATTTCACGTTCGATACCGTCTACCAGCACCAGGGGTTCGCTATTATTCCACGAGCTCTGTGTGCGGATAATAATCTTCGGATCTTCGGCACCGGGCATACCGGTAGAACTGGAAGTAATGACTCCCGGAAGGTTACCCGTTAAGGCAGCTCCTAAATTGCTTACCCCAGACCGCTCCAGTGTTTTTCCGGAAGTCTCCTGAAAGATGTCTTCCGCCAGTTCCACCCAGCTGAACTCTGCTTCGGTGCCGCTTTCTTTTGCTGTCCGTAACCTACTACTACAACTTCGTCCAGTAGCTGTGTATCATCTTTCAGAACTACTTTGATTGTCCCTTTTGAAGAAGCCTTCACTTCCTGAGGCTCCATACCTACAAACGAAACGACAAGAACTGACTTTTCATTGGGCACGGTCAATACAAAATTACCGTCTATATCTGAGATCGTACCTATTGAATTATTTCCTTTTACTACTACCGAGGCTCCAATTATAGTCTCGCCATTGTCGTCCACGACTGTTCCTTTCACTGTTATTCCTTGTTGTGCCGAAGCTGTCAGGCAGCTAAAAAGCATCAAAAGAAACAAGTAAGGAATCCTTTGAATTTTCTTTTTTACATTTTTCATTACCATTAGTTTAAGATAGTTAATAACTATGTTTTCTCTGATGTCATAAAGCCAGGATTAACTGTTGTCATACATGCTTTCCATAATTCTTTTAGTTTTAAGATTAATAAATAATGATAAAGAACCTTTTTGTTCCCGAAGCAAAAGTAGGAAGTATAATAATAGTAATAAATATGTTGCTATTGCAGAAAGATTAACTGATGTTGCATTCTATATTAGGGGTGTATCATAGACTTTAATTGATGTAACACAACCTTATTCTTTTAACTCGTAATATGCTCGAAAGTATCTGTAACAGTGATCTTTGGCAGGCTTCTGGAAGCCGTGTACCTTTGTTTCATAGTATTATTAATCTAATTTATTTCTACATGATGAGAATATCATTAAAAACACGGATTGTCTGCCTGCAACTTTGTCTCACTCTGGCTTCGACACTGCAAGCGGCGGATAAGTTTGTCTCTTTCATTCGGGAAGAAGGTACGTTGGAGCTTGTAACATCTCAACAAAGGAGTTTCAGTATTTTATGTGCTGATGAGGAACATAAAGGAGTATTAACGGCTGTACATAATTTACAGGAGGATTTTTATAAAGTGGCCGATATACGTCCTGCATTAGTGGCCGATGCAAAACAGAAGGGAAGTGCGGATGGGCAAAATGTACGTATTCTTATTGGTTCTTTTGATGAGTCTCCATTCATAAAGCAATTGGTGAAATCGAAGAAACTGGATGCCCGCGAGTTGAAAGGCAAGAATGAGAAGTTTATAATCACCACAGTAAAAGATCCGGTGGAAGGAATACCGGGTGAAGTGTTGTTAATTGCTGGTAGCGATAAGCGTGGAACTATCTATGGAGTTTATGAGTTATCCCGTCAGATAGGGGTATCTCCCTGGTATTGGTGGGCGGATGTTCCGGCGGAACGGCATGAGGAACTCTATATAAAAAAAGGTGTATATACCGATGGAGAACCGGCAGTGAAGTATCGTGGTATTTTTATTAATGATGAATGGCCTTGCATGGGAGGTTGGACCACGGAACGTTATGGTGGCTTCAATAGTAAAATGTACGTGCATGTGTATGAATTGTTGCTTCGCCTGAAAGCCAACTTCCTTATGGCCTGCTATGTGGAGTGCTGCTTTCTATGCGGATGATCCCATGAACAGTCCATTGGCTGATGAGATGGGGATCATAATCGGTACTTCCCACCATGAGCCTATGGCGCGTAACCATCAGGAGTATGCTCGCAATCGTAAAGTGTATGGAGCCTGGAACTATCAGACAAACAAAGATGGTATCGACCGCTTTTTCCGTGAAGGTATAGAGCGCATGCGGGGTAAAGAAGAAGTGGTGACCATTGCGATGCGTGGTGACGGTGATGCGCCGATGGGACCTGATACGGATACAAAACTGTTGGAAAATATAGTGAAAGAACAGCGTCGTATCATAGCCGAGGTTACGGGAAAATCTGCTTCTAAGACTCCACAATTATGGGCGCTTTATAGTGAGGTACTGGAATATTACGATCAAGGTATGCAGATACCGGATGATGTAATGATTCTGTTATGTGATGACAATTGGGGAGATGTTCGCCGTCTGCCCGAACCGGGTGTTAAACGTCATCCCGGTGGTTATGGCATGTACTATCATGTGGATTTGCATGGTGCTCCGCGTGCTTATCAGTGGTTGAATATGACTCAAATCCAGCATATGTGGGAACAGCTTTATCTGACGTATGCTTATGGTGTGGATAAGATGTGGATATTGAATGTAGGTGATTTGAAACCGAATGAGTTTCCTACGGATTTCTTCTTGAAAATGGCATGGAATCCTGATGCTTTTAATGCGGGTAATCTGATGGATTATACAAGAGAATTTTGCCGCCAGCAATTTGGTAATGAATATGCTGACGAAGCTGCACGAATTTTAAATCTTTATTGTAAGTATTGCGCTCGTGTGACGGCAGAGATGTTAGATCACAAAACCTATAATTTGCAAAGTGGTGAATTTAAAGCTGTGGCCGATGAGTTTCTGGCATTGGAAGCACATGCTGTCCGTCAGTTTGCTTTGCTACCGGAGAATAGGCGCGATGCTTATAAGGAGCTGATATTATTTCCTGTGCAAGCTATGGCCAATCTTTATGAAATGTACTGTGCTACCGCCATGAATCGGCAGTTGGCTGCTGAAAATGATGTACGTGCCAATGTCTGGGCGGATCGCGTAGAGTATTGCTTCCGGAGAGATGCGGAGCTATGCGCCGATTATAATAATAATATTGCCGGTGGCAAATGGAAACACATGATGGATCAGACCCATATAGGCTATACTTCATGGGATGAACCGAAAGGAGGAAATATAATGCCGAAAGTAACCTGTGTGGATGCTTCCCGGAACGGAAATATGGTAATGGGTGGTTATGAATACGAAGAGAGTAGTGGGGTAGTGGTAATGGAAGCGGAACGTTTTGCTACATCCGTGCAGGAACCCGGTACACAATGGACTGTTATACCGGACTTGGGACGTACACTCTCCGGACTTTCTTTGATGCCATATACCAAGCCGGTATCCGGTGCTTCGTTGACCTATCAAATGCGATTAAAGTCTGACTTGTCCGGTGTGCGTGTACGCCTGATATTGGATAGTACTTTGCCTTTTATTAAAGGAGGGCATAGTTATGCCATTCGTTTAGATGACGGTGAGGAACAAATCGTGAATTACAATTCAGACCTGACTTGGGCCAACTGTTATTCAAAAATGTATCCTGCGGGGGCGGCACGGGTAATAGAGTCAAAAGTAACTTTTCCTGATGTCACTCTGGAGGCCGGGGTACATACTCTGACTATTCGCCCTCTCAGTCCGGCGATAGTATTGCATAAGATCATAGTAGATTGCGGAGGCGATATGCTTGGCAGGCTTAACCTAACGGAAAGCCCTCGGACAAGAACTTTAAAATAGCTATGTAAAAGATGGCATCTTTCACATCAAAAGATGCCATCTTTCGTTTTATCTTGCCCTATATGGCGTTCCATATACTCTGATGGTGATATGCCATACATTTCGCGGAATGCCGTGGCGAAGTACGTGGGATGCGTAAAACCGGTTAATGTGGCTACTTCTGTTATGCTATGCCGCTTGTCGGCCAGCAGGGTAGCTGCCTGCTTCAGACGCAAGTTACGAATGAGTTGTTGTGTAGTCTGATTCGTGAGTTCTTTGAGCTTGCGATGCAGATGTACACGGCTGATACCTACTTCCGTACTGATCATTTCGACAGTTAATGCCGGATTGCCTAAATTCTCATTGATAACGCGCATGACACGTTCCATAAGCCGGTCATCGGGAGATTTTACTTCTGGGATTGAGATTTGTTCCTCCTGATTCTGACGGCCACTGAAAGCATTACGCAATTGTTCCCGGCGGCGGATGAGGTTTAAGACAGTTTTTCTCAGCAACTCAATGCTGAATGGTTTCATCAGATAAGCATCGGCACCGGTATCCAACCCTTCCAGATTGTCCTCCTCGCTGGTACGGGCGGTAAGCAGGATGATGGGTAGATAGTTGATGTTCACATTCTGTCGTATCTTGCGGCAGAGTGTCAAGCCATCCATTTCAGGCATCATCACATCGCTGATTATCAGATCGGGCGTATGGGATAATATCGATGCTAATGCTTCTTTTCCGTTACTGCATTCGGTCATGTAAAAGTCATTGCTCAGTTCGCGGCAAATGTAGTGGCGAATCTCTTCATCGTCTTCTACCACAAGCACATGGCGACGACTGCGGGCACGGACTTTACCGCTGGCTTCTTCATCGTCATCATAAGGCAGCGGGGAAGCTATGGTAGCCGGTTCTGCCGCCGGGATATTTATTAGGGTGCCGGCGGTTGTTGCTTCTTCTATTTCTTCCTTTTTCAAATGCCCGTTTCCCAGCGGTAGCCGTATGATAAACCGGGAGCCCGGTCTGCCTTCGCCATTGTCCTCTACGTGAATATTTCCGTAATGCAGCTCCACTAAAGAGCGCGTGAGGTGAAGCCCGATACCTGTTCCTATATTTGAGTTGTTCTGACTGTTGCGTATCTGGTAGAATCGTTCGAATATATGCTCCCGTTCAGTGGAAGCAATGCCGATACCACTGTCCGCAACTGTAAGCTCAACATATCGGCGCAGGGGTGCATTTTGAGGAAGGTGGGTATCCTCACCTGTGCTGAGGCTGATTTCCACTTGTCCGTTTTCAGGTGTGAACTTACAAGCATTCGACAGTAGGTTCAGGATGATCTTGTCAAAGTTCTTAGGATCTATCCACATTTCTATTTCAGGAGCAGAGGTGTGGAATTTTAAGTCGAGTTTCTTTACCCTTGTCTGTTGTTCGAAGGTTTCTAACAAGTCACGGGTGAAACTAACTATTTCAGCCTTTTTAAACATGAGGGACATTTGTCCTTTGTCTATTTTTCGGATATCCATTAATTGGTTTACCAATTGCAGGATGCGCTCGGCATTCCGTTGTATAGTACTGTAGAGCTTTCTACATTCTGCATCCTTATCTTTTGCCATCAGTTGTTGCAAGGGACTGATGATAAGCGACATCGGAGTTCGTATTTCGTGAGAGATATTAATGAAGAACTGTAACTTTGCTTCGTTAATTTGCTCGGCATGGATGTGTTGCAACATCTTTTGATGCATACGGTAACGATGATGCACCTGCATCACAATGAATCCGATGATTGATAACATCAATAGGACGTATATTAATTTAGCCCAACCCGATGCCCACCATGCCGGATCTATCTGGATGATGATTTCTTTCTCTTCCGAGTAGGCTGTATAGTCTTTGGCTTTCATCCTGAAGTGATAAGTACCCGGTGCCAGATCACTGAAAGAAACTCTGTTGACGCCCGGTGCTAATGCCACCCAGGTTGCCCCATTCATGGAATAAAGATAGGTGATCCGTTCCGGATTATAGAATTCCATAGCTGAGAATTCGATGCTGAATGAGTTGTCTCTATGACATAAACGGAACCGGCTGGCTTCCTGTACTGCTGTTTCTATAACTTCGTGGTTACCGGAACGTGTACCTTTCTTTACAGCTTTATTATGGATGTAGAAGTCGGCAATTCTAACCTCGGGCTTTTTGACTTCTGTAGTGATTTCTGCTGGTCGGAAAAAGGTGATACCATTGATACCTCCAAAGATGAGATATCCATCTTTATCTGTACAGGCTGCATTTTTGCTGAATTCATTTCCTTGTAACCCATTGCCTGCATAGTAGTTGATAAAGGTACCTGTTTCCGGGTCCATGTTTGTGATACCGTAATTGGTACTTATCCATAATCCATGTTGTTTGTCGCCTTGAATGGCACAAATGGTATTATTGGGCAATCCATCGTGTGTAGTATAAGTTTTAGAGCTTCCATTTTTTCCGTCTATATGAATGAGTCCTTTGGTGGTACCTGCCCAGATGTCACCTTGTTCATCCTCAAAGAGGGTCAGTATGATACTGCCGCTGAATATCCTGTTTTTCCCATAGGTTGAGGCGAAGTTCATTGTGGGTACGTCCAGACATCCTAAGCCATCGTAGGTGCCGATATATAACTTATTGTTGCTGGTGTACAGCAATGAGGCTACCCAACGGTTGTGGAGTACATTGTAATTCTCCTGATATTCTTTTCCGCTTTCAAAAGTATCGCATCTGTTGACTTTCCCGGTTTTTAGATCGATGTAAAACACGCCTCCGCCCATAACGGCTACCCATAATCGTTCACCGTTCTTGTCTGAAGTCAGATACGATATGTTTTTTACTTCATTCTGATAATGGTCCTGTAATTTATAGTATCGGCACAGGCCGGTCTTGGGGTCCATTTCTGCCAGTCCTTCCAAAGGTGAGGCCAGCCACAATCTGCCGTCTGCTGTCTGGTGGATATGGTTGATTGTGGACGGCACGGAATTAGATGTTTCTTTGTGCTCAAAGTGCAGGGAAGGCTTATTCTTTCCTTTTATACCATATATACCGTCATTGGCTGTTCCGAGCCATAAGGTTCCTTCCTTGTCTTTACATACTGCTTTTATACTGTTAGAACCTATTTTATTGGTTGTTACAGATTTGTAGCCCATGTACTTGAATTGGTTTGTTGTAGCCGGAAGAAGCATGACTCCTTTGCCGTTGATACCCAGCCATAAGTTGCCTGCCCGATCCTTTGTGATGGCATGTACATCGGCTTTGCTGAAATCGAAAGTACTGAAACTGAACTCGCTTTCCTTTATCTTCTGTGTATGTATGTCATATACTTTTATGCCGTACCCTATGGTTCCGATATAGATTTTTCCTTGCCCGGCAGCATATATTGTATTGATAGGCAGGCTAGGAAGTATCGGACAGGAGATAGGGATAAAAGTATCTTTCTGCTGGTCGTAGACAAATATTCCTTTGTTTATGTTACTGGCATAGATATTCCCTTTTTCATCCAGGCAAATAGAAGTGACTATATTCCAGGCATTCTCTTTTCCGATGAAATAGTGATATATTTGACCTGACGTGTCAATGCGGTATAACCCCTTTCCTTCTGTAGAAACCCATAGATTTTCGTTTTGGTCTTCGAATAGATAGGTGATGAAAAAACTGGGAACCGGCAGTTGCGCCTCTTTGATAAGAGGTTCTGTTCCTCCTAATGTTAGTGAATAAACGGCATGGCCGGACGTTCCTATTAATAACTCTCCATTCTTACGCTCCAGGATCGTACTGATATGTGCGCTCATGTTTATTCCAGTTTCGTACAGGATGGGTATTTCTTTAAAGAGATCTGTTGCCGGGTCGTAAAGTTGTAGTCCACGTTGAGTGCCTATCAGGAAGTTACCTTTGCTGTCTTCGAAGAGTATCCGTACATTGTTATCTACCAATGAGCTGTCGTTTCCTTCTTTGTGTTTGTATACACTGAACTTGGCGCCGTCGTAACGATTAAGTCCGTCTTCGGTGGCTATCCAGATGACTCCGTCTTTAGCTTGATAGATCTGATTGATATTGCTGTTTGATAATTCACGGTCTACCGTAAATAGTTTCTCTGATTGACTGTATCCGTAGGTTGCAAAGAAAAGGAATAAGATGGATAATAGTGTTTTCATAATTACGTTGGGGTTAGCAATTGTGATGCAAAAGTAATCGAAAACAGATGTTTTAGCAAACATAACATGGGGGAAAAACCCTTTATAGAACGGGATGTAACGTATAGCAAATGATGTGTTACATTTCGTGGGATAACTTGAGAGAGAGAATGAATTGTATTATAGAAAAAGAGGTTACCAGAATGGCAACCTCTTTCCTTAAAAATACTAATAAAGGATTATTTCTTGAAGTAACGGTTGTACAGACCTTCAAAGCCTTTACCGTGACGAGCTTCATCTTTTGCCATTTCATGAACAGTGTCATGGATAGCATCCAGATTCAGAGCTTTTGCACGAGTGGCAATACGTTTCTTGTCTTCGCAAGCGCCTGACTCAGCGTTCATTCTCTTTTCGAGGTTAGTTTTGGTATCCCA
>OLRF01002080.1_pt1 | contig 18508 bp, 19 predicted proteins | sample 1672061 | NCBI WGS metagenome assembly OLRF01 (sample SAMEA3136641, study PRJEB25190) | human gut metagenome | reverse complement strand
CATGCTTCTGGTTGGCCATGCAGCCGCACAGGCCGATCATCAGGCCGGGCTTTTTCTCCTTCAGGCCCTTGAGCGCGCCCACATTGCCGAAAACGCGCTGCTCGGCGTGCTCGCGGACGGCGCAGGTGTTAAAGAGGATGAGGTCGGCGTCTTCGGGCTTGTCGCACAGGCCGTAGCCGATATCCACCAGCACACCCTTGATGCGCTCGCCGTCGTTGACGTTCTGCTGGCAGCCGTAGCTGTGGACGAAGGCCAGCGGCGGGGTGTCGTATGCGCTGCGCACCAGTTCGGCGGCGGCGGTGTTATGTTCAAATGCAATGTACTCCAATGATGAAACCATCCTTCGGTTCGATATTTTCAGAAAGCTCTTTTTAGTATACCCTGTTTTGCGCCGCAGGGCAAGTAGGAAGTGTGAATTTTTCGGTTCAGACGGAGGCTTCGGCCTGCTTTTGGGCGCAGGCCTCGCACAGGCCGAACAGGACCACCGCGCAGTCCTGCACGACGCCCTTCTGGCTGCGGACCAGCTTCATCACCTGCTTTTCGTCCACATCGGCGTCCACGACACTGCCGCAGGCGTTGCAGTAGAGATGGCTGTGCCAGCACAGGGTGTGGTCGAACCGGTCGGCCTTGCCGGGGATGGAGACGCGGCGCACCCGGCCCGCCTCCACCAGACTGTTCAGGTTGCGATAGACCGTGCCGAGGCTCAGGCCGGGGCACTCCGGTGCAGCTTTGTCAAAAATCTCTTCCGCGGTGGGGTGGTCACAGAGTTCTTCCACCTTCCGCAAAACCAGCTCGCGCTGCTTGGAATAACGCATAAGTTCCTCCTGTTGTGGTTTTTATACTTTGTCTTCGCCCTTGATGCGGGCCCAGTAGGCGCGGGTCGCCTGTTCGTTTTTGTTTTCCCCAAAGGTATAGTACCGGACATCCCTGAGCACATCGGGCAGGTATTGCTGCTCGACCCAGTGGTTCGGGTAATCGTGGGCGTATTTGTAGTTCTGCCCCTTGACGAGGGCATCCTCGCCGTCAAAGTGCTTGTTCTGCAGCTGGCGCGGGATCGGCCCGGTGCGCCCGGCCTGCACATCCGCGATGGCGGCATTGATCGCATTGTAAGCGCTGTTGGACTTGGGGCTGGTTGCCACCAGAATGACCGCATCCGCCAGCGGGAGCCGGGCTTCCGGCAGACCCACCATGTTGGCCGCGTCGATGGCCGCCTTGACGATGGGGATGATCTGCGGGTAGGCAAGGCCCACATCCTCGCAGGCACAGACCATCAGGCGGCGGCAGGCCGAGGGCAGGTCCCCTGCTTCCAGCAGGCGGGCCAGATAGTGGAGCGCTGCGTCCGGGTCGGAGCCGCGCATGGATTTCTGGTAGGCGGAGACGATGTCGTAATGGTCATCGCCATCCCGGTCGTACCGCATGGCGGTGCGGCGGGTGACCTGCCGGATCATTTCCAGGGAAATATGCTTGCCTTGCTCGTCCTGCGGCGCGGCGGTGACGGCAAAATCGAGGCAGCCCAGCGCCTTGCGCAGGTCGCCGCCGGCACTCTCGGCAAGGTATGTGCAGGCGTCGGGGTCCATTGTGACCGGGACGCCCTCCGATTCCGAGAGCTTTTCCAGCGCGTTGTGCAGGCCCTGCTCCACATCCGCCGCCGCCAGTGACCGGAACTCGAACACTGTGCAGCGGGACAGCAGCGCATTATAGATGTAAAAGTAGGGGTTTTCGGTGGTGGAGGCGATGAGGGTGACGCTGCCGTCCTCAATGCACTCCAACAGGCTCTGCTGCTGCTTTTTGTTCAGGTACTGGATCTCGTCGAGGTAGAGCAGGATGCCCCCTGCCCCGGCCAGTGTGCCGATGTCCTTGAGGACCGCCTTGATGTCGCCGGTGCCGCAGGAGGTGCCGTTGAGCTTGTGGAGGGTCATCCCGCTGTTTTCGGCAATGATGCGGGCCACGGTGGTCTTGCCGGTGCCGGAGGGGCCGTAGAAGATCATGTTGGGGATCTTTCCGCTTTCGATGGTGCGGCGGAACACCCGCCCCGGTGCCAGCAGATGCTGCTGCCCACAGACCTCGGCCAGTGTTTTGGGGCGCAGACGCTGCGCCAGCGGTTCGTTCATCGGTCGTTCCTCCTCTTTGCTCATCTGAGACAATTTCCTGTTTATCATAGTATACCGCATTTCCCCGCTGAGGACAAGCGCTTCTTTGGCAGGGGCCTGCCCCGATATCGCAAAATTCATTTACAAACCCGTCGAAACATGGTATCATCAGGCTATCCTTATGTGAAACGAGGCGATCTCATGCGCAAAGCTTCCCCGGCGGAAGACCTTTCCGCCAAAAAGGCGCTGGCGCGCACGGTCATTGACCGATTGAAACAGGAATACCCGGACGCAGGCTGCACGTTGGACTACGACCACGCCTGGCAGCTGCTGGTCAGTGTGCGGCTGGCCGCACAGTGCACCGACGCGCGGGTGAACATCGTTGTGCAGGACCTGTTTGCGAAGTACCCCGATGTGGCGTCGCTGGCCGCTGCCGAGCCGGAGGACATCGAAGCCATCGTCAAGCCGTGCGGGCTGGGCCGCAGCAAGGCGCGGGATATCTCGGCCTGTATGCGGATGCTGCGTGACCGGTACGACTGCAAGGTGCCCACCACCTTTGAAGAGCTGCTGGCGCTGCCCGGCGTGGGCCGGAAGAGCGCGAACCTTATCATGGGCGATGTGTTCGGCAAGCCTGCCATCGTGACGGACACCCACTGCATCCGCCTGTGCAATAAGATCGGTCTGGTGGACGGCATCAAAGAACCGCAGAAGGTGGAAATGGCACTGTGGAAGATCATCCCGCCCGAAGAGGGCAGCGACCTGTGCCACCGGTTCGTCATGCACGGCCGGGCCGTCTGCAATGCCCGCAAACCCGAATGTGAACGCTGCTGCCTGAAAGATGTCTGCCGGTACGCGGCAGAGCAGGCAGCTGCACAAACCAAATAGGAGGTCTCATTATGATCACACTCTCGATCCTGATCGTCATTGCGCTCATCTGCGCTTTGGTCGGCTGCCTGATGGGCCTGTTCTCCCTTGTGGGGCTGCTGGCCTCGCTGGTCATCGGCGTACTGGTGGGCGCCCTGGCCGGGTACATCGCAGGCCGCTTTATGGGCACCGAGACATCGTTTGCCCGCAACGCCGTTCTGGGTGTGCTGGGCAGCTTTGTCGGCGAGTTTCTGTTCGGCCTGGTCGGCATCCACGCGACCGGAAGCTTCAGCTCCTTTGTCATCTCCATCCTCGGTGCCTGCGTCTGCATCTGGGTGGACAATAAGTTTTTGAGAAAGTAAGATACCCTCTCAGGCGCTTCGCGCCAGATTCCCCACTCTGTCGCTATCGCGACATCTCTCCCCGGCCGGGGAGAGTCTTTCCTCGAAGGGAGAGTCCTTGGCAAATCGGCCCGGTTTCTGCTGGACGCTGAAAGTATTTTGATATCGTAAACGAAAGTGCTCCGTTGTAAAGATCAGCGGCATCTGTACTGCGCTTTGACAAAGAGCGTTTAGATAGATGCTGTGAATCAAAACAGCGGAGCACTCTATTTTATGGTTTTATTGAACTTTGTTCCGTCAGCACAACCAAAACCGGCTTGCCAATGGCTCCCCCTTTGGGGGAGCTGTCACGCAAAGCGTGACTGAGAGGGTTTCCTGCCAAAAAGCTCTTGACAAATATATCGACGCACGATATAATACAATTACGATATATCGTGTGTCGATACAAAGTGAGGCGATACAATGGAAAATTTGGCTCTGACGGAATCCACTTACTACATCCTGCTTTCCCTCTACCACCCACAACACGGTTACGGCATCATGCAGCAAACCGAACAGCTCTCCGGCGGGCGAGTGCGGCTGGCCGCCGGGACGCTGTATGGGGCGCTGAACTCGCTGTGCGAGAAAGGCTGGATTTCTCCCCTGCCCATGGAAAGCGGGAGTCGCAAGAAGGAATATCAACTGACGGAAACGGGCCTGGCCGTGCTCAAGCGGGAGCTGGCCCGCCTGGAAGAGCTGGCCGCGAATGGCCGCACCATCCTGAAGGAGGAATTGTCATGAGTGAGACGAAAACCCTGCACAAATGGTTCTGGGTCTGGGAATTTGAAAAAGAAGAACGCTGGCTCAACGAGATGGCACAGGAGGGCTGGGCGCTGACGTGTGGCGGCTTCTGCACCTACACCTTCGAAAAATGCGAGCCGGGCGAATACATCATCCGGGTAGAAACACTGGACAACTCTTCTGATTTTGAAAATTTCATGGAGGAGCTTGGGGCCGAATCCGTTGGCCGCTGCTTCCGCTGGGGCTACTTCCGCCGCAAATCGGAACTGGGCGAGTTCGACATGTTCTCCGACATCGACTCCCGCATCGCCCATCTGGACAAAATCGGCAAAACGCTGTTCCTGCTCTGTATGGCAAATATCGTGATTGGCCTTGCGAATTGTACCGGGGCCACCAGCAGCCGCCTGGGCTGGCTCAACCTGTTGTGCGCCGCCCTGCTGGCTTACGGGCTGGGCCGCATTCACGGAATGCGTGACGGGCTGAAACATGACCGTGCTCTCCACGAGTGACCCGCTCCCCTGCCCAGTGATGAAGAAATTGTAAAAAGAGATCTGACCCGCTTGCATTCCGGTGCAGGCGGGTATATTATTATCATGCGCAAATAGTTATCAAGCGTTAAATATTTGCAGTAGATAACAAACAAGGAGGTTCCCCATGCCGAAGGAAAACGCCCCAGAGCTGTTCGGGCTGTTCCACTACTTCCACCAGCTGAGCGACGAAGCCAAGCGCGGGATGAAGGCATCGCTGGAAGAGTGCCCCAGGTGTCATTTCGTGATGCTGGAAGGCGTTCTGGCGAACATTGAACAGCACGGAACGGATGGAAGCATCTATGTTTCCGACCTGGCCGCTGCCGTCCGGCAGCCGATGCCCGCCGTTTCGCGGTGGCTGCGCCAGCTGGAGCAGGATGGACTGATCGAACGCATCACCGACCCGAACGACCGCCGCAAGACACTGGTGCACGTCACCGAAAAAGGCCTTGCTTCCAGCCGCCAGTGCGAACTGGCCCTCAGTGGGTATTTCGACCGGGTGGCGCGTCGCCTGACGCCCCAGCAGCTGACCCAGCTGCGGGAGCTGAAGGATGTTCTGCTGGATGCGGTGATGGCCGAAAATGCGGAATTCCAGACCAAATCGAAGGGAGACAATCAAAATGGGTAAGATCTTCAAGCAGCTGGCCCGCCACTGGGCCGCCTGCCTGGTCGTGATCGGCCTGCTGTTCGTGCAGGCGTACTGCGACCTTTCCCTGCCGGACTACACGAGCAAGATCGTGGATACCGGCATCCAGCAGGGCGGCATCGAAAGCCCCCTGCCCCAGACCCTGCGCTCCTCCACGCGGGATGCGCTGTCGCTTTTGATGAGCGAAGAGGACGCAGAGACCTTCCGGAACGCCTACGGATATTACATTCAGGACGACGGCGTTCTGAAGCTCCGCGCTGACCTGACCGCCGAGGAGTGTGCTTCTCTGGAAGAGATCGTCACCATGCCGGACATCGTGCTGTATATGGCCGCTTCGCAGGCTGCCAATGGCACCGGGATGCCCGCGCAGGGCATGGCTCCCCTTTCGGAGTACCCAGCTGCTTCCAGCGAGGCCGCTGAGAGCGCAGCCTCCTCGGAAAACACTGCGGATACCGCAGCGGAGACCATCGCCCCCACTGCTGTCGAACTGGACGCCGTGTGCGCCCAGTTTGCGGCCATGGCGCAGATGCCGGGCTTCTCCCGCGAGATGATCCAGCAGCAGCTTGCCAGCGCAATGGCACAGATCGACGAGACGACCCTTTCCAGCATGGCCAGCCAGGCCACCCTGCTGGTCAGTCTGGAATACGAGGCGCAGGGCGTCGCGCACGACGTCCAGATGCAGTATCTGTTCCGGGTGGGCGGGCAGATGCTGGGCCTGACGCTGCTGATGGTAGTGGTCGCCATTCTGGTGGGCCTCATCGCCTCCCGCGTGTCGGCTGCCATCGGCCGTGACCTGCGTCGGCAGACCTTCTCTTCTGTCATCCATTTCTCCAACGCAGAGATCGAGAATTTTTCCACTGCTTCCCTCATCACCCGCACCACCAACGACATCCAGCAGGTGCAGTTCGTCTGCGTCATCCTGCTGCGCATGGTGGCCTATGCGCCCATTCTGGGCATCGGCGGTGTGCTCCATGTCGTGCAGGGCAACACCGGCCTTGCCTGGATCATTGTGCTGGACGTGGTCCTGCTGCTCTGCCTCATCGTGTTCCTGATGAACATCGCGATGCCGAAGTTCAAGATCATGCAGACCCTTGTGGACAAGCTGAACCTCGTCAGCCGCGAGATTTTGACCGGCGTGATGCCGGTGCGCGCGTTCAGCCGTGAGACCTTCGAGGAAGAGCGCTTTGACAAGGCCAGCAAGGAGCTGATGGGCACCCAGCTGTTCACCAACCGCGCCATGGTCGCCATGATGCCCTTTATGACCCTGATCATGAACGGCACCAGCCTGCTCATCGTCTGGTTCGGCGGCAAGGCCATGGATGCCGGCAACATGCAGGTGGGCGAGATGATCGCTTTCATCACCTACACGATGCAGATCGTCATGTCCTTCCTGATGCTGGCAATGGTGGCCGTGATGCTGCCCCGTGCCGGTGTGGCCGCAGACCGCATCGACGAAGTGTGCCGCACCACCGCTTCCATCCACGACCCCGTCGAAGCCGTCGCCCAGCCTGCGCGGGAGCGCAGCCACTGGAACGGTGTGGTGCGATTCGAGGATGTGAGCTTCCGCTTCCCCGGTGCCGACAGCGACGCGCTGGAGCACATCAGCTTTACCGCTGAGCCGGGCCAGACGACCGCCATCATCGGTTCCACCGGCTGCGGCAAATCCACCCTGCTGAACCTCATCCCCCGCTTTTACGATGTGACCAGCGGCAAAGTGACCGTGGACGGGATCGACGTCCGCGACATGCCGCAGGAGACGCTGCACAGCCTGCTGGGCTATGTGCCCCAGAAGGGCATTTTGTTCAGCGGCAGCATTGCGAGCAACCTGAAGTTCGGCGGCGAACAGATCACCGACGCCGACATGAAGAAAGCAGCTGCCATCGCACAGGCCGCCGAGTTCATCGACGCCAAGCCCGAAGGCTACGACAGCCCCATCGCGCAGGGCGGCTCCAACGTCTCCGGCGGGCAGAAACAGCGCCTTTCCATTGCGCGCGCCATTGCAAAAGCGCCGCGCATCTATCTGTTTGACGACAGCTTCTCCGCCCTGGACTACAAGACCGACGTGACCCTGCGCCGAGCCCTGAAGGCGGAGACCGGCGACGCCACCGTCATCATCGTGGCACAGCGCATCTCCACGGTGCTCCACGCCAACCAGATCCTGGTCCTCGATGAGGGCCGTCTGGTGGGCCGGGGCACCCACGCCCAGCTGATGGCCTCCTGCCCCGAATATCAGGAGATCGCGCGGAGCCAGCTGAGCCAGAAAGAGCTGGATCTGAAAGACCTGAACACCGGAAAGGAGGAGAAGTAACATGCCGAGACCCGGACGCCAGACGACGGAACGCGCCAAGGATTTCAAGGGCACGCTGCTGCAGCTGCTCAAGACCATGGGCGCGTATAAGATCTCCCTCATCGTCGTCATCGTTTTCGCCATCCTCTCCACCATCTTCAACATCGCAGGCCCGAAGATCCTGGCCAAGGCCACCACGGCCCTTGCCACCGGCTGGATCGCCAGACTGCGCGGCGTTGGCAGCATCGACTTTGGCTACATCGGCAAAATTCTGCTCATCCTGCTGGCCATGTACCTCTGCTCGGCCGCATTCAGCTTCATTCAGGGCTGGCTGATGACCGGCCTTTCGCAGAAGGTGTGCTACGACTTCCGCCGCCAGATCAGCGAGAAGATCGACCGCCTGCCCCTCGCCTACTTTGAAAAGCGCACCGTCGGTGAGGTGCTCTCCCGCATCACCAACGACGTCGATACTCTGGGCCAGAGCCTGAACCAGAGCGTCACCCAGCTCATCACCAGTGTGACCACCATGATCGGTGTGCTCCTCATGATGCTCTCCATCAGCCCCAGAATGACCCTCATCGCCCTGCTCATCCTGCCCGTTTCGCTGGCGCTGGTGCTGCTGGTGGTCAAATTCAGCCAGAAATACTTCAAGGCCCAGCAGGCCACTCTGGGCGTCGTGAACGGCCAGGTGGAGGAAGTCTACTCCGGCCACAACGTCATCAAGGCATTCAACCGCGAAGCCGCTGTGCTGGCCGACTTCAACACCGCGAACGACAAGCTGTTCGAATCCGCCTGGAAGAGCCAGTTCCTCTCCGGCCTGATGCAGCCCATCATGAACTTTGTGGGCAATCTGGGCTATGTGGCCGTGGCCATCGTCGGCAGCGTGTTTGCCGCCAACGGCGTCATCACCATCGGCGACATTCAGGCCTTCATCCAATATGTCAAGAACTTCACCCAGCCCATCCAACAGCTCGCGCAGGTGTCGAACATGCTGCAGAGCATGGCCGCTGCGGCGGAGCGCGTCTTCGAGTTCCTGAATGAGCCGGAAGAAGCGCAGCTCGCCGACCCGGCCCGCCGGGCAGACCCCGCCTGCATCGACGGTCAGGTCACCTTTGACCATGTCCGGTTCGGCTATGTGCCCGAAAAGACCATCATCCACGATTTCAGCTGCACCGTGAACCCCGGCGAGAAGGTCGCCATCGTAGGCCCCACCGGCGCGGGCAAGACCACCATGGTCAAGCTGCTGATGCGCTTCTACGATGTGGATTCCGGTTCCATCACCCTGAACGGCCACGATGTGCGCGACTTTGACCGCAGCGCTCTGCGCGAGGGCTTCGGCATGGTGCTGCAGGACACCTGGCTGTTCAAGGGCACCATCATGGAGAACATCCGGTACGGCCGCCTCGACGCCACCGACGAAGAAGTCATCGCCGCAGCCAAGGCCGCCAACGCAGACCACTTCATCCGCACCCTGCCCGGCGGCTATCAGATGGAGCTGAACGAGGACGCCTCCAACGTCAGTCAGGGCCAGAAGCAACTGCTGACCATTGCCCGCGCCATCCTGGCCGACAACCGCATCCTGATCCTGGATGAGGCCACCAGCAGCGTGGATACCCGCACCGAACAGCGCATCCAGACCGCAATGGACAACCTGATGCGCGGCCGTACCAGCTTCGTCATCGCCCACCGCCTGTCCACCATCCGGGACGCAGACCTCATCCTTGTGATGCGGGACGGCGACATCGTCGAGCAGGGCACCCATGACCAGCTCATCGAAAAGGGCGGCTTCTACGCAGACCTGTACAACAGCCAGTTCGAAGACGTTGTGGAATAAGCCACAGCTCCCTTCTCTGTGAAAATGCCTCAGCTTTCCTTCCAAAAGCTGAGGCATTTTCTTTTGTCTTTGTCGGGCGGATGTGCTATAATTGTTTTCGTTTCTTGAAGTAGGAAAGGAGTCTGGAACTCAATGGAAACTGCAGTCAAGCCCTACGCATTCAGCCGGAAGGTGTTCTGCGAAGGGATGCGGGACGGTGTGCCCATCGCACTGGGGTATTTTGCCGTCTCTTTTTCGCTGGGCATTGCGGCCCGAAACGCGGGCCTGACCCCCATCCAGGGGTTTGTTGCCAGCCTGTTCAACAATGCTTCCGCCGGAGAATATGCGGCGTTCTCGCTCATTGCCGCCGGGGCCACCTATGTGGAAGTGGCCATCATCACCCTCATTGCCAACGCGCGGTATCTGCTGATGAGCTGCGCGCTGGCCCAGCGGTTTGCCCCCGGCACACCCTTCTTCCATCGGCTCATCATCGGCTACGATGTTACCGATGAGCTGTTCGGCATCACCATCGCACGGCCCGGCTACCTGAACCCGTTCTACACCTATGGTGCCATCGCACTGGCGGCACCGGCCTGGGCCATGGGCACCGCGCTGGGCATCGTGGCGGGCAACCTGCTGCCCCTGCGGGCCGTCAGCGCTCTGAGCGTCGCGCTCTACGGCATGTTCCTTGCCATCATCATCCCCCCGGCCCGGAAGAACAGGGTCGTGGCTGTTCTGGTGGCGCTGAGCTTTGCTCTCAGCTTTGTCTGCAATTACCTGCCGGGCATCGCGTCGCTCTCCGACGGCACCCGCACCATCCTGCTCACGGTGCTCATCTCCTGCGGGGCGGCGGTGCTGTTCCCGGTTCCCACGCAAGCTGAGGAGGCTGAACAATGACATACAACAATTGGGTCTACATCGCCGTGATGGCGGCAGTCTCCTACGCCATCCGCGTTCTGCCGCTGACGCTCATCCGCAAGCCCATCCAGAATCGGTTCATCCAGTCGTTCCTGTTCTATGTGCCCTATGTGACGCTGGCTGTAATGACCTTTCCGGCCATCGTCAACGCCACCCAGAGCCCTCTGGCCGGTGCGGCGGCGCTGGTGGTGGGCATCGCCGCCGCCTGGTTCGGGGCCAGCCTGTTCCAGGTGTCGGTCGCCTGCTGCGCCGTGGTGTTTGTTCTGGAATTGTTTTTGGTACGGTGATGAAGATGCAGAAGATCCTTGTTTCCGGTGCGGGCGGCTTTGTCGGGGCCCGCGTGATGCAGCAATGGCGTGAAAAAGCAGAGCTTTTTGCGTTCCCGCGCGGGTTTCTGGCGGCAGCCACGCAGGAAGACCTCTGCCGTTTTGCTGCACAGGTGCAGCCGGACGTTGTACTGCATCTGGCCGCGCTCTCTGACACCGGCTACTGCCAGCAGCACCCGGAAGATTCCCGCCGCGCCAATGTGGACGTTCCGCTCTGGATGGCGCGGGCCGCGGCCGAGACCGGCGCGAAACTCGTGGCGTTCAGCTCCGATCAGGTATATTCCGGGGCAGCGCAGGAAGGCCCCCTGCCCGAAACGCTGTCCCTTTCCCCCTCCAACATTTACGGGCAGCACAAGCTGGAAGCCGAGCAGCGGGTGCTGGAAGTCCTGCCGGACGCCGTGTTTCTGCGGGTGCCCTGGATGTACGACCTGCCCGGCTATCAGCTGCCCATCCGGGGCAATCTGCCGCTGAACCTGCTGCGGGCTGCTCTGCGTAGGACGCCGGTGCAGTTTTCTGCCCACGACTGGCGGGGCATCAGCTTTGTGCGGGAGGTCATCGGGAACCTGTACCCGGCGCTCTCCCTGCCCGGCGGTGTGTACAACTTTGGCAGCAGCAACGACCGCAACATGGTCGAGACCGCACGGCAGTTCGCGGAATTGCTGGGCATTTCCGTTGCCATTGAGATCACCGACTGGCACCGCGACCTGCGGATGGATGGCCGCAAAGCAGCCGCACAGGGCATCACCTTCTGCTCCACGCAGGAGGGGTTTGCGCGGTGCCTGAGGGAGTATAACCTCTCAGGCGGGCCACGATAACAGCCTATTCTTGGAGGATAGGCTGTTCTTCGTACAACCTGTCCGTCACCTTCGGTGACACCTCTCCTTGTAGGAGAGGCTTTGGCATTCCGCAGACTTCGCCTCTTCGGGAGAGGGTTCATCCTCCCATCGGCTGATATTTCTGCAAAATGGTATGCAGGCCAAGCTCCCGCGCCTGAGCCAGCAGATAGCGGTAGCGGCACAGCAGAGCCTGCCGCTCGTAGATGTGCTGTTCGATGAGGTCGGTGTCCACCTCCAGGTCAAACATCATCTCGTTCTGGCGCAGGCAGAACAGGCATTCTTTCAGTTCCTCTTCCAGTTCCGGGTGGTAGCGTTCATGTTCCGTATCCCGCGGGATGCGGTCGGACAACAAGGTTTTTTCTTTTTGCGCAGACTGTGCCATCGTGGTTCCTCCTCTTTGTGCATCTTTGCTTCTACTGATTTCCAGTATATGCAAAGAAAGTGAGAAGGATGACGGTTGATGGAGTCCCGCCATAAGAAATCGTCTACCTCCCCGATAACTCTGCCCCATTGCTCTGACATTTCAATTCAAAATGTTCCGCGAAAGACCGTCTCTTTTCAGGATTTTGCAAAAAAGTTTGAAAAAGTGCTTGACAACTCCGGGCTTTTCCCGTATAATAGCATACGTTGAGCGGCTCACGAGCCAAACAACAAAGCAAATCTTGGGGATTTGCATAGTGGTAGTGCGGTAGACTCTGACTCTACTTGTGGGAGTTCGATTCTCTCATCCCCAACCAAAAAAGAACCAGTCGAACCTGTTCGGCTGGTTCTTTTTTCTCTTTGTTTCCCCTATGAACAGAAGTGCTCCGCTTTCAAGATTTACAGCATCTGTACAGAAGCCGCAAATCGAGACAGCGGAGCACTTTATTTTATGGTTTTGTGAAACGTTATTCAAACAGCAGAATCAAGACCGTCCTGCCAATGCCTCTCCCTTTGGGAGAGGTGGTATAGCGAAGCAATGACGGAGAGGGTCAGTCGTTCAACCCAAACCCGCTGCGGTAATAGTTGCCGTCGGCGTCGCGGTAATTGCCCCTTGCCCGCCCCTGTTCAGGACAGCTTGATCTTCAGGTCAGCCAGCAGATTCACGGCTTCCGGCAGTGAAAATCTTGCATCTTTCAGGCGGCTGCCCAGAATATCCACCTTATATCCGATGGCATCCCGGAAATCCGCCTTGCGCAGGTCGCACTGGTAAAACTCCGTTTCGTGCAGCTCTGTGCCCTTGAACTTGACCAGCTGCATCTCGCATTTGGCAAACATCGAGCCGACGATTTCGTTCCCGTCCGAAAAGTCGAAGCGGTTGAAATTCATCTCCGTAAAGGTGTTATATTTCAGGCTGCATCCTTTCAACGTGTGGATGGGGTCCGGGAACGCGCCATTGGACATCAGGGGTGCCCACTCGATCTCATTCAGGCGGCAGTCCTCAAAATCCAGCGACTGCACTGAGGAATGGGTGCTGCGCAGCCCCGTGATCTCACACCGCACGAATTTGCACTCGTTCAGTGTGGTATGGTCCAGTTCGCACTTTGCAAACGAGCAGTCCACAAATACGCAGTCGGTAAAATCGCAGTCCTCAAAAGTCTCCTCGACAAACGACAGGTCGGCAAACCGCTCCCCCTCACAATAACGTTCTTTCATGAAATTCTCCTATCCGCGCAGTTCTTCCAGCAAGGATGTACAGCCCTCCAGCACATCCCGTCCGGTAGCTTCAAGATTCCCGGTGTACCATGGGGCTGCCCCATCGCCGTAGCGGCGGGTGTGATTTATTTATAATACCACTTACGGCTCTTTTTGTAAAATTGATTTCCATGGGACAAACGGGTTTTCCTCTCGCAATCCGGGGTGGGTTGTGGTATACTGGAGCAGAATCCGGAAATCATCCTTTGAAACGAGGTATCCCCATGGAGATCATCATTCATCAGGCCATCCTGCATGTGCTGGACACCACCCTCGACGCCCCGGTGCTCAGCGGCAGCTGCATGGAGCCTACCGCCGAAAAAACGGCCTATTTGCAGAACCACATCGAAAAGCTGCTGGCCAGTGACGACATCCGCCAGTGCCGCCCCCTGCCGGACTCGGCCTTCAAAAACGAGCTGGAGCACAACCAGGACTTCGTGGACCTGTCCTGCCGCATCGCGGGGGTGCTGTTCGATTACATGCACGCCCACACCACCATCCCCGGTGCCGACCTGGCCGTGGTGGATTTCACCCGCGACGGTGCCCCGTGGCTGGGCATCCTCAAGCTGAACTACAAGAACGGCTACACCCACTACACCGAGACTGTGGAGGGTGCCCCGGTCAACTCCATCATCCAGCAGCGGGCCTGCCTGCCGACCCAGAGCGGCAAGGTGGAAGAGGGTGCGCTCGTCAACCTGCAGGACTACTCCATGCGCCTGCTGGAAAAGAAGTACGACATCGACGGCCACAAGGAGTTCTACCTTTCTACGGTCGTGTTCCAGTACACTCAGGCCGAGCCGGAAAAGAAAAAGCTGAAGGCTATTCAGGAAGCCGCTGCGCAGGCCGTGATGGACGCCTACCAGGACGAGCCCCACGCCGAGGCACAGGTCGCCATGCTCATTGCGAACCAGGCCGCCGACAACGACAACCAGGTCTCGGTGGAGCAGGTGCGCCGCCAGCTGGCCGAGGAATACCCGCTGGCCGCTGTCCCCTTTGACGACTACGTGGAGAAGAGCGATGTCATCGAGCAATTCGAGCAGCCTGTCACCGTGACGCCCGCCCGCATCCGCCGGATGGAGAGCCGCAGCATCCACACCGCCAGCGGCATCGAGGTGAAGATTCCCACCGAGATCCTGTCCTCCGAGTCGGAAGTGGAGTTTCTCCATGACCCCGACGGCAGCGTCTCGCTGCTCATCAAGAATGTGATTTTGTGAAAGAGACCCTCTCCGTCATTGCTTTGCAATGCGACCTCTCCCAAAGGGCGAGGCCGCGAGCAAAAGCGAACCGGCGAGGGTTTCATTTTTTCTCTTGCCAAATCCCCTGTTTTGTGCTATACCTTTTCTTGTATTCATGCTTGTATTTATGGAGCTGGGAGGAATTTGAAAATGGAACTGGCACTTATCTGCGCACAGCAGGTCATCGTGTTGTTTTTGCTCATCGGGGCGGGCGCGGCCGCCATCAAGACCGGTGTGCTGAAGCCGGAAGGGCGGCAGACCCTCTCGAACCTGCTGGTCTATCTGGTCGTTCCGGCCATGATCGTCCACTCCTACATGATGGACTTCAGCGAGGAGATCCTGCACAACCTGCTGGCCGCGTTCGGGCTGAGCGTTCTGGCCATCCTCATCGGCACTGTGCTGACGCTGGCCCTGACTGCCCGGCAGAAAGACCGCCGGGCCCCCATCTTCCGGTTCGCATCGGTCTTCTCCAACGCAGCCTATATGGGCTTCCCGCTCATTTCGGCGCTGTTTGGGTCGGAGGGGCTGCTCTACGCCAGCGCCTATGTGACCGTGTTCAATATCCTGCTCTGGACCATGGGCTACGGCATGGTCAGCGGCAGTTCCAGCCCGAAGGAAGTGGCCCGCAGCCTGCTGCGCACCCCGGTGCTGTATGCGATGGTGGTGGGCCTCGCCGTCTACCTGCTGCAGATCCCGGTGCCCGCCCTCATCGCCCAGCCGCTGGAACTGCTGAGCAACATGAACACCCCGCTTTCCATGCTCATCACCGGCATCCTCATCGCCACGGGCGACCTGAAGCAGATCGTCTGCGACCGGCACATCTGGAAACTGGCCGGGCTGCGGATGCTGGCCATCCCGGCGGTGTGTCTGGCGGCCTTTGCGGCGCTGGGTCTGCTGCGCTTCGGCATGAGCGCACAGGTGGTGCTGCTGTTGGAGTGCTGCCCTGCCGCTGCGATCACCTCGGTGTTCGCCGTACAGTTCGGCCACGATGAGCAGTTCGCGGCCGGATGCGTGGTCCTCACCACCCTGCTCAGCATCGTCACCCTGCCCCTGTGCGCACTGGTGCTGACGGCGCTGATGTAACACGCGACGCAAAAAGGAACCGCTGCGTTTTGAACGCACAGCGGTTCCTTTTTGTTTTCCATTATACCAGTGGCATGATGTTTTCCGGTGCCGCCCGGAGGAAGGCCGGGGTCTCCGGCAGGGGTGAGGAGAGAGTCGTTTTGGAGACCTTCCACCACAGCTTTGCGCTGCCATCCACCGAGGTGCAGATGACGTTCCAGTCGAACGGATTCTCGCTCGAAGCGCCCACACGCACTGGCAGCCGGTTGTCGCTGTCCGCTGCGGCGGGCACGAGGTCATGGGCACGGATGCCCACAGCGGTGCAGTTTTCCGGCACCGGGAGCGCCACGGCAAGCTCCTGCTCCCAGCCGGTGAGATGCACTCGGTGCGCGTCCACCCGGACGCAGGGCAGGATGTTCTTGCAGCCGGTCAGGCGGGCGGCGGTCAGGCGGCGGGGGTCTGCAAAGACCTCTCTGGTCGTGCCGGCCCGGAGCACTTCGCCGCCGTCCATGACGATCATCTCGCGGCAGAGGCGGTAGGCCTCATCACGGTTGTGGGTCACGAGCAGGGCCGTGCCGTCAAACCCGGCCAGCAAGCTGCCCACTTCGCCCTCCACTTCCTCGCGGAGGTAGCTGTCCAGTGCGCTGAACGGCTCGTCCAGCATCAGGATACGGGGCTTGCCTGCCAGAATGCGGGCCAGTGCAGCGCGCTGCTGCTGCCCGCCCGAAAGCTCACTGGGCAGGCGGTGGGCCAGTTCTTCCAGCCGCATGGCGCGCAGGGCCTCCGCGCAGGCCGCTTTGCGGGCGGCGGGGTCCTTCTCCTTTTTCAGCGCGCAGAGGATGTTCTGCTCCACCGTCATATTCGGGAACAGCGCGTAGTTCTGGAACAGCAGGCCCACGTTCCTCTGCTGCGGGGGCAGGTCGATGCCCTGCTCGCTGTCGAACAGGACACGGCCATCCAACACGATGCGGCCGCTGTCGGGTCTGACGATGCCCGCAATGCAGCGCAGGGTCATGCTTTTGCCGCAGCCGGATGCGCCGAGGATGGCGGCGGTGGTATTGCCCGCTGTGAACTCCGTGCGAAGGGTGAAGCCGTCGAACCGTTTGGTGATCTTGACGTCCAGGCTCATGTGTGCTTCCCTCCCTGCTTCTGTTTGCGTTCCAGCAGGTTGACTGCCAGCAGCACCACCGCCGAGATGACGATGTCCACCAGCACCCACTGCATCGCCCCCCTCTCATCGTTGGTACGCCAGAGCTGATACACCGTGGTGGCGATGGTGGCCGTTTTGCCGGGGGTGTAGCCTGCGATCATGCTGGTCGCGCCGTACTCGCCCAGCGCGCGGGCAAAGGCCAGCACCGTTCCGGCCAGGATGCCCTGACGGCAATAGGGCATCCGCACCCGCCAGAAGATCCAGGTGTTGGAAAGCCCCAGCGTCTGCGCAGACCAGGCCAGCGTCTCGTCGAAGCTCTCGAACGCGCCGCGGGCCGTGCGGTACATCAGCGGGAAGGCCACCACGATGGAGGCAAAGATAGCGCTGTACCAGTTCATGACCAGTTTGACGCCGAAATGCTCCAGAAAGAAGAGGCCCAGCGGCCGCTTGGCACCGAACAGCAGCAGCAGGAAATAACCCACGACCGTGGGCGGCAGGACCATGGGCAGGGTGAGCACCACGTCCAGCACACCTTTGAGCACACGGGGCAGCTTTGCGATAGAATAGGCGGCAAAAATGCCGAGGAAGAACACCGCTGCGCAGCTGATGAGCGCAATGCGCAGGCTGTTCCATAAAGGATACCAGTCCACTTGCTTTCACCTCCCTATTTCGTCTCACAGCAGGGCCCTGCTGTTTCCGGCGTCCGGGACCTCCTTCGGCCAGTAACAGCCTGCCCGGCCTGCCAAGGGCTCCCCGATCAGGGGAGCTGGCGAGCAAATGCGAGACTGAGCGATTTACAGTGCGGTGAAACCGACGCTCTCGAAAACTTCGCCTGCCGCAGAGGTCTGCAGATACTCCAGGAACTTCCGGGCAGCAACGGCGTTGGGGGCAGCCTTCAGGACGGCAGCCGGGTAGATGACCTGACCGCACATCTCCTTCGTGGCCTCATCCACGACCTTCAGACCGGCGCTGAAGGCATCGGTGCAGTAGACGACACCGGCATCCACGCTGGCCTCGCTGACCTGCGTGGTGACTTCCTTGACGTTGGAGCCGTAGGTGATGACACCGGCCGCAGCCAGAGCGGCTTCGTCCAGCTCGTAGTAGGCCAGGATCTTCTGGGTGTACTGGCCCACCGGCACATCGCTGTTGCCCATGCAGAACAGGATGTCCTCAGCCTTCAGGTGCTCGGCCAGAGAATCGAAGCTGTCGATGCCCTTGTCGGCATTTTCGGGGACGCACAGAACGACCTTATTTTCCAGCAGATCCACGCGGGAATCGCTGTCCACGAAATCCAGACCCTCGGTGTTCACCTCAGCGGAAACGGTGCTGTCCAGCTGGTTCATCTGCTTCTGACCTGCCGAAAGGAACAGGTCGCAGTCTGCGCCCTCCTGGATCTGGGTCTTCAGGGTGCCGGAAGAGTCGAAGTTGAAGCGGAAGGTCACGCCGGGGTTCTCAGCCGAATAGGTCTCGGCGATGGCGTTCAGCGTCTCGGTCAGGGACGCTGCAGCGAAGACGATCAGCTCGACGGACTCGCCCGAAGCAGCCTCCGAAGAGGCGGCAGAGCCTGCCACGGAGGAAACGGAGCTGCTGGAGCCGCCGCAGGCGGTCAGGGCAGCAGATGCGGACGCGATGCCGGCAGCGCACAGGAAGCCGCGGCGGGAGATCTGGGTATTCATGGTCATTTCTCCTTCTGTTGTTCCCATAGAGTTATCCTTTACAGCGTCTCCCGCAGGGCGGGGCTGTAAAGGCAATATTACTTCCGGGCACACTCGCCGTCCAGCCCGGCGGCGATGCGGATGCCGTGTTCGAGGCTGGGCAGGATGTACTCCAGATTCTCCTGCACGGCCTTGGGGCTGCCCGGCAGATTGACGATGAGTGTCTTGCCGCGCAGGACGCTGGCTGCGCGGCTGAGCATCCCGCGCGGGGTGATGCTCAGGCTGTGGTACCGCATGGCCTCGG
>OLRF01002076.1_pt1 | contig 18519 bp, 12 predicted proteins | sample 1672061 | NCBI WGS metagenome assembly OLRF01 (sample SAMEA3136641, study PRJEB25190) | human gut metagenome | reverse complement strand
AATATACAGACTTATATAATCTCCTCAGATCATACCGTCCGCATATCCTCTAGTTACGTATTCACATCTTACTCATATAACTGCACCCTCAGGGCCGCCCGGCATTGTTACGTTGTCGTCTCAACGTCGGTGAGTGGGTTTATAGAAAATTATTCGCCATCTGTCAACACAAAAAATGCATTTTTTTTGATTTTTTTCCATCTTTTTTATAACTCATTGAATAAATTTGAATTTTTTTCACGCATTTTTCCGGCGCAGATTTACAGACAGTAAAGTTGTATTTTTATTCCGATACAGAAGCGCATATATTATATAGTGGAAATTATTTCCGAAACGGAACAAAACCACGACAACGGACACCGAATCTCCCAACATTTGCTTTTCTTTTTCCCCCGTATCTGATATAATCCGTCAATAACCAATTTAAGAGACTGATAAAAAATGGCTTTTACTTTTTTTACGCTCGGCGGGCGGCAGTTTTGGGAAGATATATACGTCTATCAAAAATGGCGAATTCAGCGGAATTGCATTACAAAACACTATCGTCTGCTCGACAACTGGGACATTCGTCGTGCCGGCGGAAGTTTTGAACAATGCAGCAGGGCACTGACCCGCTGTGCCGAAATCTTCCAGCTGACACCGCCGAAAACGAAGGCGGTTGTTCTGCTGCACGAACTAGCGGGGAACAAAAACCAGTTTAATCAAATGGTTAAAATGGCAGAATCGGCAGGTTTTTCCGCCATCGCAGTTAATTATCCGTCCACCCGCAAAGAACTGCGGGCACACGTTCGTCAGCTTGAATTGCTGCTCAACAGCCTTGAATACGTCAAAGAAGTTTCCTTCATCACCGCGGGAATCGGCGGACTGCTGGTCAGACTGCTGCTGGCTGCCGATTCGCAATGGAAAAAAAGAATCAAAACCGGACGAATCGTCCAGATTGATCCGCCGAATCGCGGATTCCGGTTATGGGAACGGCTGAGCGACAGCAAAATCGCCGCCCTGCTCCTCGGACCGTCGATAAAAAGCTGCGATTCGCATAAGGTAGTCAAAATTCCGCGTTTTCCCGATACGACAGAGTTCGGCATCATCAACACACACAACCGGATTGCGGATATGCTGAAAGATTCGCTTCCCGACCGCTGGGGAATCTTTTTTCCGCAAATCGGCGATTCGTTTCTGCCGGGCGCAAAGGACATGATTGATATCAAAACATGGAAGACGAATCCGGCGGCGGACGACAAGACGATTCGCGCCTGTAAAAATTTTTTGCTGAACGGGAAATTTTAAAAAAACGACAAAGGCGAAAAAATAAAAAAACTGTAACAATCTTTTGCGTTTTTTTGTGTTATACTGGCTAAAAATAGGAGTGGTGTATATGAAGGCAATCTTGATCAACGTGGGGATACTGTTGGCTTTGGCTGCTATGTATTACTTTGATTTTTGGTCATTATTTACTTTCAAAAACGCCTTCTGGTACGCTTTCGGGCTGGTGATTATTGTGTTGTTGATCGGGTTAAAAGTATTAGGTAATCCCTTTGGGAAAAGGAAATGACGATGACTGGAAAATTAAAACAACAATTGATTTTTGGGCTCCTGGCATGGGGATTATTTGCATCTTTACCGAATACCGCTCATGCACAGAAATGGCTCGGCACCGTGGGCAGCGCACAGAATGGCCTGCTTGGCGACGTTACCGGCGCACAAATGATCAGAGCGGGCGGACAAGAAGCCGTAGATCAGGCTGCGGCAATGGCCGGCTATAAATCCGACAATATCCGCAGCGTAAATAAGAATGATCTGAAAGAACAGGCAGACAATATTGATATCGGCAAGGCTGCGGAATCTCACTTAAGCGGTGCGAAAAATGCTGCGGCAGCAAGATGGAAAGGCTCGCGGAATGCCCTAACCGGAGCGTGGAATGTCGTAACCGGCGGTATATTGGACGTTTTCCGCAGCGAAGACGAAATTGCCGGTGCTTTGGAGGATTACCGGACGGAAGACAACGCTCACAATATTGACGCGGCAAATGCTGCGGCAGCTGAAATTGAAAAACAAAAAGATTCGGCAAAGGTCATTACCAAAGCCGCGGCCGTTTATGAAACTCCAGACGGGCAAAAAGTGTACATGGACAAAGACATGAAGTCCATCGGCGGATTGATGGAGGGCTGCATTCCGCTGCCGCTCAAGCTTGAACAGAGCAGGAAATGCATTCTGTGTCCGCTGTTTGTCATTTTGTTCAACACCGCACAGACAATGAGCATTGCTTCTTACAACGCACTGGCGGCAGGATTTAAGAATCTGCTTCTGATCGGCTTTGCCCTTTATGTTGCGTTTGTCACGCTCAAGCAGGTCAGTTCCTTTACCAAGCAGGACGGGCCGAAATATATTTCCGACCTGTTGACCATGAGCTTTAAAATCCTTCTGGCCTATCTGGTTCTGACCCATGTGCAGGAACTGTACCGGCTGATTCTTGAGCCGTTGTTGAACGCGGCGATGGAATTCGGCGGCAGTTTCCTGTTCCGCAGCGCAGACAGCAATTCGTCCTCCTCCTTTATGGCCTGTGCCTCGGCCACTCAGCTGGGCGACGGCGTAACGATTGCCAAGGGATACTATTCGGCCGGACTGTTTGCCAAGGTTGACTGTTTCGTCCGTTCGGTACAGCAGGAACTGGCGGTCGCCACTTCCATCGGCAGTTCGCTGATGTGTGTTGCCCAAAACGAAGCCAGCCACTGGTTCGGTCTCCCGGATCTGACAATGCTGTTCAGCGGCCTGATTATCTGGTGCTTCAGCTGGCTGGTCTGCCTGGCTTTCGGCTTCTATCTGATCGACGCCGTGGTCAGACTCGGCGTGGTCGGCGGACTGATGCCGTTCCTGATTGCGGCATGGCCGTTCAAGCTGACTTCCCAATACACAAGCACCGGCTGGAAAATGTTTATGAATACGTTTTTCACGTTCGTTTTCCTGGGATTGGTCGTCAGCGTCAACATTGAGCTCGGACTGCAGGCCGTTACCGGAGGCGAAGGCGGTTATGATAAAATTATGGAGTTGGTCAATGCAAACGAAGTAAAGCCGTTGGTCGACATTATGAGCATCGGTCTGATGGGGCTGTTGTTCCTGATTTTGTGCTGCATTTTCGGCTTTAAGCTCTGCGGCGAAGCCGTCAGCCTTGCTTCGCAGATGAGCGGCGGACAGGGCGGCACCATCGGTTCGCACATAGCTTCTCTCGGCGCCGGCGCCGCCAAATGGGGGGCGGTCAATACCGGCAAAGCCGTCGGCAAAACGGCCAAATCCGTTGGCGAAGCTTCCGGCGTTAACGACAAGATAAGACAAGGCAAAGAAGTTGTCGGACGCAAAATGTACAACGGCATGGCCGCGGTCGGCAGACGTCTGGGACTGAAAGGCGCGGCAGGAAGCGGCGGCGGACAAGGCAGCGGCAGCGGAAACGGCGGCGGAAGCGGCGGCAACGGACAGGGTGGAAACGGCAGCGGAAATGCGACGGCACAGAACCGCGGCAACAATACGCCTCAAAATGGTTCCGGACAGAGAACTCCGGGAGAGGCCGCAAATACGCAGAATGCGGCAGCCGAACAAGCCGGAGGAGAAGGCGGAGCCGCAGCAGCCGGAGCCACGGCCAACAACACCCAGCCGAACAATCAAAACGGCGGGCAGACGGGACAAGGCCGCGGCAACGGTTCTGCCGGCAGCAATGAAAACGGGAACAGATCAGGCGCCGCTGCCGGTACGGGCTCGGGGGCTGCCGCCAATGCAAATTCCGGCGTAGAGAACCCGGAATCGGGCAACGGTCAAAATGCGGGCAGCGGGCAGAACGCAGGCACGGGCGGCGAAGGACAGCCGGCAAACGACGGCGGTGCAAGCGCGGCCGGTCCGAGGGAAAACAACGCCCAAGAACAGGCAAACCAGATCGTCAACAGTTCGAAGGAGAAAATCGCCGCGGCGGCGCAAAACACGGCTGCCGAAAAAGGCGGCTCCTCCGGAAAACCGGGCAAGGTCGAAAGCCCGAACAAAAACGGCAAGAAAGACGATAAAAAAGACAATGCGGCCGAGAAAAAAGCCCAAGCCCAGATCGAAGAACTGCAGCGCGCCATCAGCAGTCTTGAGCTTGAGAAAAAAGAACTGGAGAAGCAGCTCCGGAATCTGGGCGGCAAACCTGCCGCCGGAAACGCGGCCGGTTCGAACGACGAATTGCAGAAAAAGATGAAAAAGCTCGAAGAAGACAAGCAAAAAGCGGAAAGCCTGTTGGAAGCTCTGAAAAACCAGAAATAAGAGAGAAAGGGACTACCGATGGTGAAAAACATTAACATAGCAAAATTTTGGAAATTGCTGATCCTTATTCCGGCAGTGTTACTGTTGTTTGCCTGTTCGGGAGTCGAAGGCAACAATTCGGCGGTTGACGAGACCTTGGAGGACAATGCGGCTCAGGAAGTCAAACACCGGGAATGCTGGCAGGCCGCGGTCGTCGGCGCCATTTACGACACCACCAGCCATATCACCATGGGTATGTACAGCCACATGACTCAGGGCGCAATGGCACTGATGATGGTGGCCTTTGCCGTCTGGCTTTCTTTCAGAATCATGAAACACGTCAGTTCGTTTACCGAAGAATCTCCGGCAGAAGTGTGGACAGAGGTAATGAAGAAGTTTTTCCTCTGCTTTATCTGCGGGCTGCTCGCCACTTCAAGCACCGGCGTCATATGGGTGTTAAACTCTGTTATTTTCCCCATATACAACGCATTTCTTGAACTCGGCAGCGAAATGCTCGGGCATTTTTCCGACTCGGCGGGCGGAGGCAGCAACAACATGCAATGGAACGGCAGAATGCTTTTCATCCCCTTTACTGGAGAAGTGGAAGCAAACTACAAGGTTGCCTGCACGGTTTCCAACATGGATCCGGCAACGCCGGAGGGTTTCCCGACAGCGCCAAAGCAGATGATGGAATGCATGGTCTGCGCCGTCAACGAACGGTTGAACTTCGGCTTTAAACTCGGCTGGGTCATCATTACCCAACCCGGTTTTATGGCTTTGATCTGCGGACTGGTCATGATCGCCCTGTTTACGTTCATTAAGATCGGTTTCGTCTTTTATCTGGTAGACAGCATCTTCCGTTTTGCCATGATGGTTCTGATCATGCCGATTCTTATCATGGCCTATGCTTTCAAACCGACCAGGGGCTGGACTGCAACCGGATTTAAAACCATACTTAATTCCGCCGCTTTCATGATGTGCATTGCCATTGTCATTTTAATGGCGCTAGCGGCAGTTCAGCAGATTTTGGTCGACAACAGGGAACTCTTCGAGGGCGACGAAACGTCGCTGGCAGATTTCAGCAAACCGTTGCTGATGTTAATGCTGGTCGCGTTCCTGCTGGTCGGGGCAATGGACATTGCCAAGACGATTGCCGATGAACTGGTCGGCGGCGGCGGAAACACCAACTTCCAGAAGAGGGTCGCCAAAATGGGCCTGGCCGTCCTGACATGGGCCGGCATCGGCGTCGGCAAGAAAATCGCCGGCACGGCGATGAAGGCCGGAGCCGCGCATTCTTCCAAGATCCGGGCAACGCAAGGGGCTTTCAACGGTGCAAGATCCAAATTGCGCGCTTTGGCCGGAGAAGACGACGAAGACGAAAGTTAGAGAAAGGATAAAAAAGTGACAAAGCAGACTAACATATTTAACAAGCTGAAAGCAAATCTTAAGGTCTTGCTGCCGGTTTGCTTTGCGCTGATGATAAGCGTCGGCAGCGCTTTCGCCGAGCCGACTTATCAGATATCCGAAGCGGACATCGTCGGACAAATATCTCAGACGCCGTCGGGAAATTCGCAGGTTTTCCGTCAGCAGCCGGACAATTCGACCGGAGGTTCTACCGCTTTCGACCGCGAAGTGCGGCAGTTCAAACGGGCTTTAAACAATTCGCTTACCGGTCAGGGACACGGCCTCGGCACTTATGCCAAAAGTCTGGTCGGCGACGGCTTAAATGCCGGGCTGAATTTTCTCGACGAAGGATTGACAAACATATTCAGTTCGGTCGAATCGTCTTTGCCGAACGGTTTTATTAAAGATCTTCTGGTTACGTACAACCCGGTCTATCAAGTCACGAAATTTGCTTCCAAAGCGGTCGTTAAAATTGCCAAGTTCGCTACCGGCATAGTTTTCGGCGTTTCCAACCGGGAATGCAACAAAGAAAGAATGGACGCCATTTACAAATCGGGCTGCTATGCCTGCGACGTGGTTACGGCCCTGATCGGCAGCTTCATGAACGCGTGCACTTACCTGTACGACGTCGCCAAAGAGGCCGGCAGCAAGATCCTGTGGGTCGGCGTCATGCTCTGGGTTGCCTTTTATGTCCTGCAGCAGCTGTCTTCGCTCAAAAACCTCGAGCCGTCGGCAATGGTCAACGAACTGTTGATTATGGCCTTTAAAGTACTGGGCGCTTATCTGGTAATCAATGCCGGGATCGACTTCTTTATCAGTTACGCGATCGTGCCGTTTATGAACTTCGGCGCCCAGTTCGGCATTGCCATGCTGGCCAGCGCCTCCGCCGGCAGCGGGTTGGACATCTTCGGCAAGATTCAGCTTGACAGCGCCTATGCGTTCCAAGACGGGCCGATTCCAGCTTATTTCCTCAACCAGCTGCAGCAGTATATCGCCGCCGTCGACTATACCGTGTCCACCCATCTTGAAATCGGACATATGCTGACCTGCCACGCCACCCATGCCGGCGCCTATGACTGGGAAATCGCGCGAATCCCCAACATCTGGATCTGGCTCAGCGGCGCTTTTATCTGGTTCATGGGCTTTATGATGACGCTGTCGGTTACCTATTATCTGGTCGACATTTCCTTCAAGCTCGGCTTTGCCATCATCGCGCTGCCGATCACGGTCGGCCTGTGGCCGTTCAACATCACCAAAGGCAAACTCGGCACATGCTTCAGCATTATCTTGAATTCGGCCGGCATTTTGATTTTCCTTGCGATGACCGTTGCGGCGGGGCTGGCGCTTGTCAGCAACGCGCTTGACGCCGGGTCGCAGGAAGCTATGAACGCCAGTATCGACTCCGTTTTGACGAAGGAGATGGACGGCACCACCAAAATGATGACCGCGATCGAAGACGGCGACAACGAATACATTGACGAACAGCTGGCTTTCTGGAGTTTCGGCTGGATCGTACTTCTGTTTGCCTACCTGTTTGCCATGAAGCTGATCGGCTCAACCAAGAGCGACTATGTCAATCAATTTTTCAGCAGCAAGCTCGCCAAATCCGACCCGATGCACATGGGGCTGACCCAGATGACGGACATGGCCAAACAGCAGGCGGTAAGACCGATCAAGTTTGCCGGAAAAATCGCCAAGCATCAGGCCGGCAAAGGCGTCGACTTCATTGCCGGAAAAATGTTCGGCGGCAAGAAAGACGAAGACAAGGGACTGCTTGACAAGATGGGCGACACCAAAAACAAAGTCGACAACTTAAGCAAAGGCAAATTTGACGACGAAGGACAAAACAAGAAAAAACCGTCCACCATGGAAAGCGCGAAGGCGATGACCGGTCTTGACGCCGACAAAGACAAAAAGGCCAGAGAAGCGCAAAGCAAAGGCAGCGGTTCAGGCGGCAGCGGCGGCGCCGGACAGGGCATGCAGCAGGCCGGACAAGCCATGCAGCAGGCCGGACAGGGCATGCAGCAAACCGCAGATGCCATCGACCAGAGTCTCGGGGCTGCGGATCAAAGCGTCAAAGCCGGTAACCAAGCCGTTCAGGGTGCAGCCCATGCCGGCAGCGCCGCCACTTTAGGCTTAGCCGCTCCGATTACGGAAACGGCGGCGGCCACCAGCACCGTGGCTTCAACGGCGGCCTCTGCCGGACTGAAGGCCGGAAGACTGGCGGCTAAGGCCATGAAAACCATGGGTAAAATCATGGAAAAAACCGGTAAGGCAATGGAAAAAGCGGGCAAAGGCATGAATAAAATGCAAAAAGTAGCCAACAAGCTGCAAAAAGCGGGGCAAACGGTCAACAAATTTGCCGACAAAGTGGGAAAAACCATCGACAAGGCAGAAAAATCCCTTAAAAACACGGCAGAAGGCTCCGATACCGGACAGCAGCAGGAACAACGCAACGGCGACATGATCGGCGGCGCCGCAAACAAAACTTTCGGAACCGGGAACAAAAAGAAATAGGTGGAAGCGATGACGATGACAGCGACATATAAAAGAAAAGGCATAAAAGGAATCGTATTTGCTGCGATGCTTGCATTTGCCGCTTTAACCTCATTTGGTGCCGTAGCGGCCAGCTCCTGTACCGTCAAATACAGCGGCGGCAACGTGACTCCCGAATGTCCGGACGGCAGAAAAGCCCGTTATGACATCAGTCCGAAATGCATTGAAGACGCCAATAAGGCGGCCGGCAACTGCCTGAATACGATGCCGGTCACCAACGTCGCCCGCATTCCGGAAGACGTCTGCCACCGCGGAGAGGGCTGGAGCCGCAAACGCAACCACAACGGCATGGACTATGCCGCAGGAATGGGCACCGCGGTAACGGCGGCCATGGATGGCACCATCACCAGATACTCCTTCGGCGTTTCCGAACCGGCACGCGGCGTCTGCCAAAGCAGCGGCGGCGGGTACGGCAACGTCGTATATATTGAGCATAAAGGCTGTGACGGCACTTATACGACCCGTTACGGGCACCTGACCAACAAACCCGTTCCCGGCTTAAGAGAAGGCTCAAAAGTCAAAAAAGGCGACCTGATCGGATATGTCGGCGGCACCGGCGGCGCCTGCGGACGCCCTCACCTGCACTTTGAGCTGCGGGGACCGGGCGACGCGCTGGTCAACCCGATGTGCGACCAGGTTCAGGGAATCTGCAACTGCAAAACGCCGGTTCCGTCCAGCGGTCTGTCAAAATGCAAAGACGCGACTTTCGCCGCTTCCAGCTCCACGCCGATAGATCCGGCCGCCGGCGTTACCGCGGTTTCGGTCGGCACGGCCAACAATGCCGAAACGCCGGCGAAATCTTCCGCCAGCTGCGCGCCCTATGAAGAGGTCCGCAACAGTTACCGCGAATGGGGCTGCATTTTCTGCAAACCGTTTGAAATTTTGTTCAACACGGCCAGCGTAATGGCCAAAAAGTCGTTTGACAATCTGGCCAAAGCCGTTATCGCGGTGGTGGTGGTGGCGTTTGCCATCTGGCTCTCGTTTGTAACCATCCGCTTCGTTTCGACGATGGAGATCAGAGAACCGCGCATATTCGTCAAAACCCTGCTTAATCAGGCATTCCGCGTACTGGTGGTCGTCATTTTGCTGAACTCCGGCCTAAGTCAGATACTGGCCTTAAGCGTTGATCCGGTCTTTTCCACCGGTCTGAAAGTGGCGCAGCTGGCAGGCAAAATTTCCGACACCTGCGATCTCGGCAGCCATAACATTACCATTGTCGGCACCGACAAAGGCGGCCTGTCTCCGTCGATGGGAACGGGCATCCTGTGCACCATCAAAGCCATTCAGGACCAGATCGGAGACATTCTGGCGCTGGGCGAGCTGAGCTGGTGCCTGTCCTGGAGTTCGGAATACCGGGTAATGCTGGTCTTTCCGCATCTGGGCTATCTGCTGACGGCAATACTGTTCTATCTGGGCGGATTTATGCTGTTGTTCATTTATCCGTTTATGCTGGTAGACTGCATCCTGAAACTGTCGATCGCGGTGGCTCTGCTGCCGGCGGCGTTGGGCGCCTTTGCCTTTAAGATTACGGCAAACTACCTGCAGGAAATCTGGAAGATATTCCTAAACGCCATATTCAGTTTCATTTTCCTGTCGCTGATCATTTACATCATCGCTTCAATTGCGGCTGACTCGCTGAGCGAGATGATCGGCGGATCCGACGTCGGCATCATCATGAAGTTCTTCTGGTGGATGGCGGAGGTCATCAAAGTCGTCGCCGTCTGCTTCCTCGGTTATGCCGTTTTGGGGGAAATGAAACATTTCGCCGACAGTTTTGCCGGCAGCCTGAAAATCGGTGGAAATGAGGGCATCGGCAGTCCGACCGGCAGCTTCGGGATGGAATTTTTCGCCAAACGGCCGGGCATGGCCGTCGGCAAGCCGATTGCCAAAGGTGCAAAAGCGCTCGGCACGGCCACGGGGAGGGCGATTTCCGAAGGCGTTCACCGCGCATCAATCAACGGCTGGAAACAAGCAGCCGAGGGAAAAACAGTCATCAATCCTTTCAATCCGTTCAGCAGAATTAACAGCGGCATTGAGAAAACACGAGATGAAAACGGTAACGAAGTGTACGATACGACAAGCGCATGGCAGAAACTCCGCGGCAAAAAGGAATATCGGACCTTTACGACGGACGCCAGCGGCAACACCAAAATGAACGTTACCGTTCAGGACAAAAAAGGAAGACGGACGGAGGTCGAAACCGACGCCTATGCCACCGTTACCCGCAAATATGACCGGGACGGCGTCAAGATGCGCGAGGATACGAAAGTCAACGCCGCTCTGCTGAAATACGCGATGAAAAAAGACGGAACCTACAATCCGGAAGTCGTCAGCAATTTCATGCAGAATTCCCTGCTCAGCGAAGAAAACAAACAAATCATGTTTGTTCAGGCGGTGATGAAGGAGCGGATGGGCGAAGCTGCCGAACAAATGGGAGATTCGTTTGAAAGCCGCACGGTAGAAAAAGGACAGGACGAGGAAGGGCGCGAAACCTGGACCGTCAACCAAACCAACCGCGACGGCAGCCGTTCCACCTTCAAGGTTACCTTCGGCGCCAACAACCGCGTTTTGTCGGAATTCAAGAACGTCGACGCCAGCGGCAAGGGCAAAGCGTTTGCCACCGACGGCATCGTTCAGCGGAAGTCTTACATTTCCGTCAAAACCAACGCTGACGGCAGCAAGGAAACCATTGTTGAAAACAGATACGCTTTCAGCAGTTACTACTCCAAGATCGCCAACCGCCCCCTGTACTCAAACGGCGACATGGCGGACAACATTCCGGCCGGAGAGATCATGTTCGGCGAAAAAGACATGAGCAGCTTTGCCCATCAGGTCGGCAAGAAAGGAAACAAAGCTTATACTTTCAGAGAGTTTAACTGACGTTCCTTTCGGCAAATAGTCAAAAAAAATGGCAGAAATTTTATTTTCTGCCATTTTTTTTGCACAAAATCGTCATCTTTTGTGCAAATTTCTTGATTAATTCCAAAGTTAGATTATTATTTAGCTAAAATTTAACAATCTGTAACAATGCAAAGGTGGTAATTATGGAAGAAATTATTTTCCCCAACCAGATCAGAATGTACAGAAGACTGCGCGGACGTTCCATGCAGGAACTGGCCGATCATTTGGGCGTCAGTCTGTCGGCCATCTCCAAAATTGAAAAAGGCTATCGCAGAATTGATCAGGAACAGCTGGTAAGAGTGGCGGAGCTTTTGGACTGCCCGATGCAGGACCTGTTCGTCAACGAGCAGAATTCTCAGGAAGACGTCATTCTGTCATGGCGCCGGGAACAGGAAAGAAGAAACAAAATCAACGAAAAGGCCGGCTTGAAAACACTGGGTGCCGGTTTGCGCCAAATCCGCAACGAAAAGAACCTGACACTGATCGAAGTAGCGGAAAGTTCGGACATGACGCTGTCCGTTTATCACCGGATTGAGATGGGACAGCGGGAAGTTTCCGACAAGGAAATGAAAAACATCGCCAAATCGCTCGGATATACGGCCGAAGAACTGAAAGAAGCGATCAAAAATCTGGACGGCAAAGGCATGCTGGACGAAATTATCCAGCGCAACGACGCCAAATACAAGCTGCTGTCCAACCCCCGCGGCGCAATTTCCACTTTTGACACGGCTCCGCGCGACAGTCAGAAAGTGCCGGTATACGGCGTTCCGGGCAAAGACGGCAACGTTATCATTGACAACGAAAAAGAAATCAAATGGGTCGGCCGCCCCGCAGTCTTAAACGGCAAAAAAGACGCATACGGACTGAACCTGTGCACGCGGCGTTTGGGCAGTCTGTTGCCGGCCCGCTCCGTTTTGCTTGTCGATCCGCAGGAAGTGGTCAGTGTCGGCGACATCGCCGTTTATCAGATTGACCCCGAAGAAGTAATGGTTGTCAGCATTCGCGAAGACGATAACGGAAAACTTTACGGCATCCGTTGGAATCCGGACGAAAGGATCAAGCTGGACGACAACGACTTAAGCAAACTGCATAAGGTCGTCGCCATTTACTTATAAAAATTTCCCCGCTTCGGCGGGGTTTCTTTTTGCCTTGCCATCGGAAGAAAGAGTTTCAACGCCATACGGCGGCCATGTCCGCCGGTCTTACGACCACTTGTCGCTTCCCTGTAAAAAAGAAAAAACAAAACGGAGAAAAAAGAGAAGAGAAAAGCAGAAAAGAAAGACCAGATACAAAAAGCGACGAAGGAAAAGACAAACAAGGAAGGGAAATACCGGCAAAAGGGAAAAGACGGGGAAAAAAGCAAACCGGACGGCGGGAAGGAAAAGACGATAAAAAAACAGAAAGACGATAGCGAAAAATCCGCCGCGGGAAAAAGCCGGCAAGTCCCAATGCCGGACAGCGAAAACGACGACAGGCGAACAACAACAGACAGGCAAAAAGGAAAAGACGGGGAAAAAAGCAAACCGGACGGCGGGAAGGAAAAGACGATAAAAAAACAGAAAGACGATAGCGAAAAATCCGCCGCGGGAAAAAGCCGGCAAGTCCCAATGCCGGACAGCGAAAACGACGACAGGCGAACAACAACAGACAGGCAAAAGGGAAAAGACGGGAAAAAAGCGAACCGGACGGCGGGAAAAGCAACTAAGGCGACAACGGACGAAGGCAAGTTTCGTTTTTGTCATTCACCTCTCGCCGCTCTCCCGCAAGCAGCGATTTTTTTCGCTCTCCGCGTTTGACTGATTGACATTTATGGATTTGACTTTATGTTGTATTCAGTATATTCTATATATATTCTAAAGGGGGGACGACTGTGGCAGACGACATCAACAGCTCGGCGAGTTTCGGCCAAAGCAAAAACGACAGTGAAGAATTGCCGATCATTGTCGCTCAGCGCTTTTTAAACATTTTTCGCCAGCTGCACATTTTCAGCGACGAAAGGCGCGAAGCTTTCAATAAGATGCTGCTGGAACTGCCGCCGGAAGTCAAATCCATTTTTCAGAGCCTGCCGGGCGGCACCCCGTTGCAGGAATATATGGAAGATCTGGAGCAAAAAAGCAAAGGGCTTGAGCCGGTCGCACACCACAGCCACCAGAAAAACAGCAATATTTTGCAGGAAGCCCTGTCCGAAAACAGAAGCACGGGGGGAACGACCGGCGGCGAGGGAATCATCAACGGTGACAATTTCGCGCGGATTCTGGCCAGCAGTCTGGCCCAGTCAAACGCCGAAATTATCCGCGAACTGCAAAACACCCGCCCGGCGGCAGCCGGCATTGAGGGCGGAAGCGGAACGGGCGGCGGCTTTGACGGCCCGATGAAACTGGTTGCCGACGAATCCTTTACCAACATCATCTCCAAAGCATTGGCCGAAGCAATCGAAAACTCAGAAAAGAAACGGCTGGAAGACAACAAAATGATTGCCCGTTCGTTTACGGAGCTGCAGGAAAACTTGACCAAACTGATAGAACAGAGCAGTCAGCTTAAATTTATTTCCGGCGGCGACGGCAAAACGGCTGCGGCTCCCATTCAGATGAAAGGGCTGGTCGACGATCTGGTCAAGGCCCAGTCCGCCTTTTTAAAAGAAACCACGAAAAGCCAGAAAGAAGAGCTTTCTTCCATCATCTCCACCGCCATCAAGGAAAGTCAGAAAGTTTCCACCCAGGCGCTGATTGAATCTTTTAAGAAAATCAGCGAAGAAAAAATTCCGACGCCGATCACCTACGCCGCCTCGTCCCCGAAAGGCCAGCCGGCAATGGAATCGGTCGAACAGGCGCTGAAAGCGCAGGGAAAAGAGTTTTCTTCCATCATTTCCATGGCATTGAAAGAAAGTCAGAAAAATTCCGCGCAGACGATTATTGAAACCCTGGAAACGCTGAAAAAAGATTCGACCGTTTCGGCCGGCGGACAAAACAATCTCAAGGTTGAAGAAATCATGCGGATGCAGGCCAATCTGTTCCGTGACATTGCCCGTGCGCAAAATCAGGAGTTTTCGGCCTTGATATCCTCGGCGCTGAAAGAAAGCCAGCGTCAGTCGACAGAAGCAATCATTGCCGCACTCAGTCAGCTGCAAACGGCACCGGTGCAGACGGTGGCGGTACCGGTACCGATGCCTGTCGTCAACAGAGAAATTCCCGCCGCCTTGCAGCCCGCGGTTCATGAGCGGCCGGCGGCGCCGCAAATGCCCGAACCGACCGTGTCCACCCCGATGATCGACAAGTATCTGGACGGCGTTGACGAAGAGGAAGAGACGGAAGAGAAAGCAAACGCGGCGGTAATTGAGGAAACGCCGAAAAAGAAAAAGAAGAAGAAAAAGAAGAAAAACCGGGAAGCCGAGAACGGCACGACAGGAACCGTCGATGACGAATCGGACGAAATGCCGGCCGGCGAAGAAAAACCGCGACAGGAAACAAAAACGGAAACTCCGGCGGCCGGCGGCGCCGAAAAGGAAAAGGCACCGGCAGAAAGCAAAGTTTCCGCGCCGGCGGCCGATGAAACTCCCAAAGCGGCAGAAGCAAGCAACTCAGCCGCGAGGGAAACGCCGACGGGCAAAACGGAAAAAGAAGATAAAAAAGCCGCCCGGGAAGCGGCGGCAGAAAAAACGACGGAAGAGAAAGCCCAACCGGCAGAAGAAAAGGCAAAACCGGCAGAAAGTGCTCCCAAAGCGGACAAAACGGCAACCTCAAAGCCCGAACCTGCTGCTGCCGCGGAGGAAGGAAAAGAACCGCAGATTTCGCCGATGCTGCGTAAACTGATGACGATTTCGACCGCCTTTGCCGACGTGCAGGACATTAAAGACAGTGATCCGGGCGACGACTGGGGCTGGGGTTTCGGCGGAAGCGACAGCGAAAAGACGGACAATGCGGCCGGCGGAAGCGACGGCTATGGCTTTGAAACCGACGACGACGGCTATTCCGCAGCCACAACTGCCGACGCCGGCGACGGCGAAGACTGGGAGTGGGAATACGAAGAAGTGCCCGCCGACGCCGAGATGAGCGGAGAAGAAGGCGAAGACTGGGAGTGGGAATACGAAGAGGTGCCCGCCGACGCCGAAACGGCCGGTGAAGAAAACGGGGACTGGGAATGGGAATACGAGAATACCCCGGCAGCCGCGGCCGAAACGGAAGATGAGGTCTATGAAGAAGCGGCGGCGGAAGACAGCAGCCTCAGTCCGGATGAATTTGCCCAGACTTCGGAAATCGTCGTCGACAGCCTGCCGCAATTCGTGCTGCTCGGACTGGAGGACGAAAAATTCCGCGATCCTTATATTGAAAACAGTGACAATATCGGGTAAATTGAAAGGAAAACAATTTGCCTGAAACAAACGACAACCAGAATTACCGCGAAGGGAGTGACGCATAATGGAACCAAACAAAGCCGCCGGAACAGCCGACTTGTGGTACGTTGACAACTACATCCTGCTGAAAGACTATTACGACCGCACGATTTCCCGGATTGCCGCCCGCTGCGTCCGCAAAGGCAACATTGCGATCGAAGACTACCCCTTTTTCGGATACATACTTGACGTTCTGGAAGAAATCAGCGAAACCGGCGAATACATATTGCAGCACCGGGAACTGTACCCGTATGTCGAACGCAAAATCGCCGGCGGGCTGAACGGGCTGAAAAAAACGCTGATTGAATATCAGAACGAACTGAAAAGCAATTCCACTCCCGACATGATCAAGGAAGACGCGCGGGAAGTGGAAAAAATGAAGCAGGCGCTGGGCGACGTCGACAAATCGGCAGACCCGACCGTGGGCGCCGGCATGGGAATGGAACAACTGATGGAAAAGCTGATGCAGGAAAACAACATCAAGCCCAACTTCCCGGCCGAAGACGATAAAAAATAATTTTAACAGTCAACCTTATTAAAACGGAAAGTAACCGACTAATGTTTAAAATCTGTCATAATTTCAAAAAAATTACCGTTTGTCTTCTGTGGGCGGGCATGCTGGCCGGCTGCAAAACGCCGGCGCCGGAACCGGAGCCGGTCGAAGCGGATCCGCTTTCCGCCGCCTCCCTCATCAACCTGCAGGATCCCAACATGATCCGCACGCCGAAAGGCGCCAGTTCGCTTGATCTGGAAACGCCGCTGCGTTGCAACGTCAACTGGAAAACGCAGGAAATGATCACCGCCCTGCCTTACAACATGAAAGCCTTCAACCTCACCCGCAACGGCATCAACAATCCGCTGCCGCGCTTTGAGGTAACCGGTTTTTCCTTCAAAACCATGCCGGCGGAAAAAGCGCTCCTGAAACTGCTTAAAGAAGCGGATATCCGGCTGGTGGCCAAAGATGCGCCTTACACCAGCATTTCGGCGGAAAATTTGCGCGGCGAACTGTCGGAAGTGGTCAAAATGATTACCGACGCGGCCGAAATTTACTATAACTACAACGCCGAAACCAAAACGCTGACCATCAGCCGCAAAAACAACTTTACGCTCTATGTGCCGAAATCGCGGCCGATCATTCTGGCACTACTCGACGTTCTGCGCGGGTCGGGCATCACCAACATCACGACCGACTGGTCCGATTACTCAATCACCTTCGACGCCGATTTTGAACTGAGAACCAAAATTCAGGATCTTCTCGACTATTTTGAGGAAAATCCGGTGTTGATCGCATATGACGTCAGCGTATTTACCATTTATCCGTATAATGCGCAAAACGACATCGAGTGGCAAAAACTGCTGAACATCTTTGATTTCGGCACCATCAAAACCGCCAAAACCGGCGTTATCGGACGGGTACTGACCACTTCGGACGATCTGAATTTCAAAACCCTGCAGCGGTTCCTTTCCGGCCAGGCCAGAGTGGTTAAGGCCGCAGAGGGAAAATTCGTGGTTCCCAACCTGTGGCTGGCTCGTTTCGACATCGGCAAATGCGCCGCCCGGAAGTCGCCGGAGGCTCAGGTTTCGCTCTTGGCAAAATCCTCCCTGATGCCGCAAAACCGGATTTTTTCGGACATTACACTGGAAGGCACCGAAGGACAGATCACCCAGTTCAACATTCGCAGCAAACTGGGAGAAAATTTCCTGATCATCGGCATCCCCAACGAAATTTTCGGCATCAGCAGCCCGAAATCGGAAACGATCGTGTTTATGGTACCGAGAATCATCCGTACCTTAAAAAAACAGGTACCGACGGCAAATTAATAATTATCGCAATTAAAGGAGATTAGGGAAAATGGACAACATCAACAAAGCTCCCGGCGGAACCCCCGTCCGGCATAAGCTGAAAAAGGTAAAAAGACCGATCAAACGCCCCGTCAGCACGCCGGAAACGCTTTCCGTCCCGCCTAAAACCACGGAATTTGCCGCTCCGCGTCCGGATCAAAGCATTGCTCCGGCCATGACTTCCTCCGCCGCGGCGGAGGAACATCAGGCGCCCGCGCCGGAAAAAATGGACGCTTTCAGCCTGGACGCCTTTCTTGACGGCGACAATCTGCCGGCTATTCAACAAGATACGAGATTACAGCAGAACAATTTTGAACGCGGCTTTATCCGCGACGAGGACATCAATCCGACGCCGCCCAGCTGGAAAGACAGAATGGTCGTCGGCGATTTGTACACCGGCTTTGCCGTTTTCGTCACCGCCGCCGTTTTCCTTTTGTTCGGTATCATGTTTGCCAAAATATTCTTAAGCGGTCCGACCACCGTTCAAAACGGTTTGCAAGGCGTTGTCATCAACTCGGAGGTACCGCGGGGACGAGCCCGCTGCGGCGTGGCCGAAAAAACACAGGGCTGTGTTTTGTATATTATGAATCCGCAGCGTCAGGACTTAAACGGCCGCGATTTTTACGATTTGGCCGCCCAGTTGACCGGGCGCCAGCGGTTTATGATCGAAACCGGAAACATGCGCTATTCCAGTATTAAAATCAAACCGGGCGAAATTGCGCAACTTAACATTCCGCCTTTGCAATAAGTCGTTTTCCTTCATCCCTCCCCTTGACGGGAGGGATTTTTTTATACCGCCCCACGGCAGGCATGTGGCGGCGAAATTGCGCAACTTAACATTCCGGCCGTTTTCTTTCATCCTCCCCTTGACGGGAGGGATTTTTTATACCGCACCCCACGGCAGGCGCGTGGTGGCGAAATTGCACAGCTTAATATTCCGGCCGTTTTCTTTCATCCTCCCCTTGACGGGAGGGATTTTTTTATACCGCCCCACGGCAGGCATGTGGTTAAAGAGAGCTTACAGCTTTTTTCGTTTCCTCTTTTCCTTCCTCCGTCTTTTCTTGCTCTCCCTGCTTTTTTCCGTTCTTCTTTTTTTCGCTCTTTTCATCTTTCCTTTTCCTTCTTTCCGTTCTTTTTTTTTCCGCCCTTCCCACCTTTCCCGC
>OLRF01002051.1_pt1 | contig 18709 bp, 19 predicted proteins | sample 1672061 | NCBI WGS metagenome assembly OLRF01 (sample SAMEA3136641, study PRJEB25190) | human gut metagenome | reverse complement strand
GCGCACGCGGCATAGCCGGAGCAACCTGCTCAATCGAATCTTTATAACAAGAGGGCGGAGGACTGTTTACAGCTCGAGCGCTTGGCCCATCAAAGAGGCCGTCCATCCATTGCCCTCCAATTATAACAAAAATAAGCATAGCCTCCGAGGCTTCCTATACGCTTCGGGTGCTATGCTTATTTTGTACCAACCAAAGAGTACGACCACAGATACTCCACTTCATAGGGGAACAAACTCCCACCCAAAGGCACTATCAGGCGGAACAAGCGAAATAGCAGCAAACCATCATGTGATGACTTGCTGCTATTTTTGTTATAGACTGTCTACGATTGCTTTTAGGGCGTAGGGTTTTGCATATTTCAAATGCACATCACTTATGAAAATAGTATTTTCCCCCATTTGTTGAAAACAACTGTTTGAATGGTCTTTGATACTACTGAGAATTCTCAAGCAAGTCGATCGTTCCTTCTGGCAAAATTGATTTTCTTTCCAACTCGCGGTAAATCTCGGTCAGCTTTTCTCTGAAGGGTTCTGTGTCAATTTCAAGGATTTCCACCCCACTGGCCCGCAAATCGCTCAATTCCTGTTCCAGTGACATTTCAATCGTTTCCGTTAAAAAGGCTCCCGCCTCATTTGCACAATTCACTAAAATATCTTGATATTCTTTCGGCAGATCAGAGAATCGATCTTGATTCATCACCATAATGACCTCACTATGGTACTCATTTGTAATCGTCACATATTTAGCAATATCACAAAACTGCATAGCCGGGATATCCGTGATCCACCCAGTAACCGCATCTACCTTTCCCTGCATCAAAGCCATATACGTTTCATTCCAAGGAACAAAGGTCGTTTCTGCTCCCAATGCCTTCCAGCACTGCGTATAGACACTGCTCTCATAAACACGAAGCCGTAAGCCGTTGATATCTTCTATTCCTCGCACTGGTGACCGGGAAACCAAGACTCGGTATGGCCCACGAAAGAAATTACGTTCCGTGTTGAGTAAGCACAGGTTATTATCTCTTAGCGTTCTCTGCTCGCTATCCGCCATACCGATTTCCTGCAGAATGGCCTGATAAGAATCATAATTTTCAAAGAGAAACGATATTGATTCAACATCAAAATATTTATTATATAGCCCCAGCTGTCCGCAGGGGACGACCGCAATATCCAATGTGCCTAATGATGCTCCCTCAAACACCTTTGTCGGCACACCAAGCTGTTCATTTGGATAAACCAATATTTGTACGGCACCATAAGTTTGCTTTTCCACTTCATCTGCAAAGTGCTGAATAGCGATTCCCTCCGGTGTGTTTTCATCATTTTGATGCGCTAATTTCAGAGTAATCTTTGCAGCAGGAAGCATTTGGGAAACAGTTGCGTTCTCTTGCAAACCGATCGTGGGTTCAGGGTCTATCGCTTCTTCGGGGGAGAAACTGCATGCTGCCAAAACAGCAATTAAGCAGCACAGCATAATCAATCTGCTCGCTCTTTTCATCATGCATCAGGCCTTTCCCAATATTGATCCTACCAAGCAAAACGGGGCGGAGCTTATGTGCTCCACCCCGCTCCACTTGATATAGGGGCAGAAAATGCATCCCGTTTTTAACGATATTATAACGTAGCGCGGCTAATTGGTCAACTTCATTTTGACCGCCGGTCATCTTTTTATCCCTTAAATTCTGATTCCTTATACAGGCAGTTCTCGTTGGGTTTTACCTGTGCTTCGTATACATCCGTGCGCCACCGCTCCTTCGGCACATCCTGAATTACGACAGAAATATTCTTAATTTTTGAACCTAAAATCTCCGCGGCATCTTCTGCCAGTTTATTGGCCAGGAGCGCTTTTTGCTCTTCGGTCCGTCCCGGAAAACATTTTATCTCAATATGCGGCATGATACTCTCTCCTTTTCTTTTTATTCCGCTTCCGCATTTTGCACAAGAACATGCTTGGGGTTCTTTTTTGTCAGCCACAGGTTGCCCACAATAAGCACCACTGCTCCGGTGACACCCAAAATATCTGTCAGCGTAGAAGGCTGCAAGAAACAGAAGCCGCACGCCATGAACAAAACTCTCTCAATTATCGTAAGCTTGGATTTCCAGAACGTAACGCCCTGCACCGCAATGGCAATAATAACAGCACCGGCAAAAGAAGTTGCGGTGCACTGAAGTATCCGCAAGGGGGTACCATCCAGAAGCAGCGCACTTTCCGTAACGTACATAAACGGAACGATGAAGTTCACCAGTGCAAGTTTAAATGCCGTGCAGGCAACCTTTATCGGATTATCTTTGGAAATGCCCGCTGCGGCATACGCACCCAGCGCAACAGGCGGCGTGACGTTGGAAAGAACAGCAAAATTCATAACAAACAGGTTGGCAGCCAGTGTCGATACCCCCATTTTCTGCAGGGCCGGTGCAACGACCGCAGCGCAGATCATATATGCGGCAGCAGTGGGCAAGCCCATACCCAGAACGGATGCAATGACCATCGCCAAAACACACGCCAGCCAGACATGACTGCCAGCCAGCTGCAGGACCATAGTCGACAGCTTCAGTGCCATACCGCTGAGATTCAGAACACCGCACACCATGCCGGCACAGGCGCAGGCTGCTAAGATGGCCAGCATATTATAGGAGGTCTCCTCCATGACTTTCAGCGTTTTTTTGCCAAAGTCGATCAAAAATGCCTTGCTCAGCTTCTTGTTCTTGACGAGCTCTGCTGCCAAAAAGATCACAAGCAGGGATCCGATTGAGTAGAATGCAGCACGGGTCGCCGACATTTTAAGAACGGACATCACAAAAACCAGCACCACGATTGGAAGAATGAAGTAGATATTTTGGATAATCCGCTTGAGCGAAGGGATATCCTTAGCATCCATAGGATTCAAGCCAAGTCTTAACGCCTCTAGGTCAATGACAACCAGAAGCGTGAAGTAGAAAAGCACGGCTGGGAGGATTGCCGCACGGCAAATATCGCTGTACGCAATGCCTGTCATTTCGGCCATAATAAAGGCGGTTGACCCCATTACCGGCGGCATAATGGCTCCGCCGCTGGAAGAACAGGCTTCTACAGCCGCCGCAAAATGGCTTTTATAGCCGGATCGCTTCATCATTGGGATCGTCATAGAGCCTGTGGTAACCACGTTGCCAACAATACTGCCGGAGATCATTCCAAAGAGTCCACTGGAAAGGCAAGCGACTTTCGCACCACCGCCGCGGTATCTGCCCATCAGCTTATAGGAAAGCTCCATAAGAAAGTCGCCTGCGCCAAATGTGGACAGGAAGTTGCCAAACATGATATACAGCAGCACAAAACTGACTGCCGAGCCAAACGCGCTGCCCAAGAAGCCTTCCAGACTGTATCCATATCCAAGAATACGCTGAATGCTGTAGCCTCTGTGGTGAAAAATGCCCGGAATATACTTTCCGATATAGGCATAGACCAGAAATGCACAGGCGATGATAGTCAGAGCCTTTCCATATGCTCTGTTCACGATGATTAAAATACCGATAATAAGGCATGCGGAAAGCACCGCATCAAACACCGTCGGGTACGCAATCGTGCGCCGCTCCAAGGCAATGGCGTTGACATATCCGTAGACGCCCGCCACAATTCCAACGACGGTCATCGCGTAATCGATAATATTAAACTTATCGCTTTTGGCCTTGTCGCTTTTATAAACAAATGGTGCCAGACAAAGCATAAACATTACGCAAATACTTCTCCACGGAAATGCCTCCAGGCGGAGGATCCCCAAATTCAAGACCGCCAGTGCGATCCAAATAATACCCACCCATTTAGCAATCATCTCTTGCTTGGATGACCTTTTTCGCATTGCCATAAGCAATTTCCTTTCTTTCTGATATATCTTTCGTCTGCCCCGTACACAAAACCAGCATTCAACGGCGAACTATCCGTTTACCATTCAGGCAACCGGAACATACTCTGCGGGGATCAGCTCCTCTGGAACGTCAAAGCCCTGCTCCACCAGATACTGCACAAGGCCGGCATGAAGCACGCAGCCATAGCTAATCGCATCTTCAATCTGGAATGTCTCAAACGGCGCTGCCGCCAGCTTCAGGTCATCGAGGTTTTCGACCGTAGCCTTGACAATCTGATAGCCCTCCTCCTGCGAAATACGGTCCGAAGCAATGGTCATAAACGAGGAGGTCAGCGTCAGCCAGTCTTCATTGCAGTATTTATAAACAGAGCCGTTCAGCATGCCAATAGATTCCCAAGGATACTGGTTGACCACCTGCTCCATATCACTCTCTTCCATCGTTAAATACTTCAACTCGATCGCGCTTTCCATTTCGGTAATCGTACTGTACGGGGGAGTCGTAACGACCCAGAAGCCATCCGCATCGCCGTCCTGAAGGGCGTTCGCGCAGTCACCCCACGTGGCATTGACCAGCTTGATATTCATTCCCAGCGCAGGAACGATCTCGCGCGCCAGGTTATCGATCGTCGAACCGGACGGACCCACAACGACCTTCTTCCCTTCAAAATCCCGGAAGGTATTGATATCATTCCGATCCGCAGTCGTTACAAAATGCGCTCCGCAGACCTCACGCGGAAGCAGGATTCGAATATGCTCGCTCGGGCCAATCGCCTCTGCAAAGCCAACGCCTTTGGTATACTGATACACAATGCCCGTGGCACTGTTTGCCATATCGACCTCTCCGGCCTCGATCATCTGGCACAGAGTTTCCAGACCGCCGCAAACCTCACAGGAAACCGTAAGGCCGTCAACATTATTGTTGATGACATCCGCCAGCGCGGCGGCAGCAACATAGCCAGAGCCGGTCGTGCTAACCATGGCATATACCAGATCCGAATTTGAAGTGCCCATATCGGCTGTCTGTTCTCCGCAAGCAGTCAGCGACAGTACCAGAACCGCAGCCAGTACCAAACTGATAATTCTTTTCTTCATAAACTAATCTCCTTTATTTTTCAGTCACTCAGATGGTCATTCTATTTTTAGTTGACAGAAGTCTTTGCCGCAGTTACAACGATCTCAACCAGCGTCTGTTCACGCGACATCGCCGCCTGAACCGCTGCCCGCGCAGGCTCGCAGCCCGGCTCGACCCACTTTTCCCACACCTCATTCATCGGTTGGAAGTCGCGTGCAATATCTTTTAAGAAAATTTGAGCCTTTAAAATATGGCGCTTATCAGAGCCGTATGTATTCAATGTTTCCTCGATAGCTCGCAGTACGCCCTCGGTCTGCGCCCTGATCCCATCTGCCGCCCCGCAGGTACGTCCCGACAGATATAACACGCCGTTATATTCCACGACTCTGGCCAAGCGGCCATTGCATTCATGGCGATCGATCATTTTTATTTCCGCCTTTCCGCTAACTTTTTTATTTATAAAATGCGCCCATAACGCAAAATCATCATGGGCGCATTCGCATCACATGATATTTCGATTGTCAAACAGCTTTAATAAGCAGGATGCAGCATGAAATACTCATGGTTGCCGATTTCCTCATTCTTTGTCTGCTTGCCGTTGGCGACTTCAATGACCAGTTCATAGAGCTCCTTGCCGACCTTCTCCATGCTCTCGCCCTCGATAACAACACCAGCGTTAAAGTCCAGCATGGAAGGCAGCTGACGGTAGCTTTCAGGGTTGCCGGTCAGCTTAATCAGCGGCATCAGTGCGCTGCCAAGCGGAGTCCCGCGGCCGGTGCTGAACAGTTCGACCTGTGCGCCGGAAAGTGCAAATGCCGTCGTATTGGACGAGTCAACGCCCGGGCAGCGATGGTCAAGGCAGTATGCCGCACCCTTTTCAACCGGCTTTTCATACAGGCCAAGGACGCCCTTGATCGGGCACTTGCCGATTTTCTTGATGTTGCCTGTCGATTTTTCAACCAGGGTGGTAATGCCGCCATCCTTGTTGCCAGGAGTGGGGTTGGCCTCCGTCAGCGTCTTGCCGTTCTTCTTGAAGAAATAGTCGCGGCGGGCATCGGTCATATCAATGATCTTCAGGCCGACCTCTTTGGTGACAGCCTGACGCGCCAGCAGGTGTTCGCTGCCGGGGAGACCGCCCACCTCGCTGATGATGACGGATGCACCAGCAGCAGTCAGGTGTTCAGCGGCTGTGCCGACCGCCACATTGCCGGTCAGCGCCGTAGTCCAGTCAGAACCGCCGCACTGAACGGCTACGATCAGCTCGGAAATGGGGAACTTCTCACGCGGCTGAGCCGCCGCTTCCTTTACCAGCTGCGCCGCGATTTCCTTGCCGTGGGCAACCGTGGGGGCAGGGCCGCCCTCCTGCTGCACTTCCAGATAAGTAAAGGGCTTTCCGGTGTCTTTCAGCTGCTCAACCATTTCATATCCCTTGCACTGTTCGCAGCCCAGGCCAATGATCACACCGCCATAAACATTTGGATGCTTCGCCGTTTCAAGGAGGGACTGGAATGTGTACTTTTTACCTTCGGCCCCTTCTTCACAGCCAAAGTCATGTGTGATGGGGATTGCACCAGTTGCAGCCGCAATTTGAGCCGCTGCCGTATTCACGCACTGAACAGTGGAAATGATCAGCACATAATTGCGCACGCCAAAACCGTTTTTCCTGCGGTAACCATTGATCATAATCTCAGCCATTGCTCATGGCCTCCTCTCTGTACTGCTTGGCATACTCATCGCAAAGCTCACATGTGATGTCCTCCAGATTATGCACATGCACCCATTCACCCGGAGTAATGTCTGCCGAAGCTCTGCCAATGGGGATTCCGTACTTGATCACCAGATCTCCCTTTTTGATAGGATACAATGCGATCTTGTGTCCGGTTTTCATGGAATCCTTTGCCTGCAGATAAGCGCGCTGTTCAACGATCCACACCTGGTCTCCGGCTTCGACAGGCTGCGCCACGATCGCCACGAGATCCTTGGGGTCGATAATAATAGCCTTCTTCTCCATAATGTCCCTCTTTCAGTCAATTAACTTACCATCATGCACGATGGTCTTACCGCCGATAATGACCCGCTTCACGTTCGCCAGATCATTTTCATCAACTAAAATGATATCCGCCAGCTTGCCGCAAGCGATCACACCAGCATTGGGCGCGATCCCAGGGATCATCTTCGCCACATTTCCCGTTGCGGTGGCAACCGCCTTTTCCAGTGTAGTGCTGCCCTCGCGGACGACCTGCTCCAGCGTGCAGAGCGGAGAATCCCAATTGCCGCCAGCATAGTCCGTGGAGATCATGTCCACCAGATCTTCCTTATAGAAAGCGGTAAAGCTCTCTGTAGAGTCGCAGATCTTCTTTGCGCCATAACAGTCGATGGTAGCAAGATCGATCAGGCCGCCATTCTCTTTTATGATGCGCGCCACTTCCAGTGCTTCCTGCAGTTCAAAAGAAGGATGCGCAGAATGCGCGGCAATAATATTGGGATACTTTTCAGAAAGCTCAATGATTCGCTCAGCAGAGGGTGCGGAATTATGATAAAGGGACGGCACACCGTATCTCATTCCCGCCTGTGCAGCCTCAGTAAACGCATCCAGCGCCACATCCATCGAAGGCAGAACGCAGTCGCAAATCGTCTGCTTCATCTCTTCTTCGCTCATCAGACCGTCCAGGCCAAATTCCTTCATAGCAGCCTTGACCGCCTCAGAATCATAATTGTCGAGGTTGATGTGGCGTCCGAGGACCGCAACCTTAAGGCGTCTCGCCTGCATGGGCTCCAGCTCCACACCGGTCTTTTCCTTGATCGCCTTGGGGATATACAAATAGTCCTGGCCGCCGCCGCCGAGAGTATGGCCGCCGCCGATCTCACCGACCATGATCGCGCCCTCTTTCAGCATCTGCTCAACCGTAGTGTTGAGATGCTCCTCCGTCAGGCCGGAACCATCCACCGCAAGGGCCGCCTTAAAGTTCGTAGCCGTGTGGGACGTACAGGTCTGTATGCGAAGAGGTGTCATTGCGCGGGCCTCGTTGACTTCTCTCATCGTTGCAAAGCCGTCCACATTAAGGATCGTGGTGATTCCCTGTTCCAGCAGCTTCTTGTGGTGTGAACTCACCTTCTCTCTGGAGAGCGGCTTCGCGCCGCTGGGAAACAGCGGGCCCATCGTCACACCGTGAATATGATGGTCAATCACGCCCGGCATCACAACACATCCAGCCACATCAATGACATCATTGTCAGTCGTCGGGCATTCGCCCTCTCCAAAGTCTACGATCAGATCATTTTCAAATCTTACGTACGCATTCTTGATGACCGTCTTGCCATCACCAGTCACCAGCGTACCGCCCTTGATAACGCTCATTTTTTCCTCCTTTAAAAGTACTTTACAAAGCAGCCCCTAATTTGTATAATCTTTCTTGTCGATTTGTTTGATTATTTGTCTGAAATGCTGTTTTGTGAATTAATCTTAACAACCTGTTCACGCTATTTGAACTCATAAGTTCACGACAAAGTGGACATTTTTATGATTTTGCAATTTCGTCATTTGGGAGTATAAGGCGGTATATAACATGGTATTTCAGCTGATAAAGAAGAAGTTTTTATCACTAAAGGTCAATCAAAAGATTCTTTTGGCCATTAGTGTCCTAACATGCACTACACTCATTCTCTGGATCGCGGTAGCCTTTTATCTGTCCGGCTATTTTGCCAGAGCAGAGCAGATCTCCATTGCCTCTCACTCGATTTCGCTTGTGGACGCTATGCTTGAAAGCTCTTGCGAAGATCTGATGAACATCGCCAGAACATACAGCGCTATGCCTAACATTAAGCGCATTACTGCTGACGGAAACCAGGGATCCCGCGGATTTATCACCAGCGACATGCTGGAATTAGCAGAAAATCATCCCTACTTCACAAGTCTTGCCCTTTATAATTGGGCCGGCCAATGTATTGACTATATCAGTCTGGATAATTCAAATACTCCCCTGCTTCAAAATTCCTCTGATACTTCCCGCCCATTTGCAGCATTGATAGAGGGCACCTCTGTGTATGCATGGGAATTCCTTCCGATTGGCAGCGGTCTCTATATGCTGGACGAGCGGTCCCCTCACCTTAATCTGTGGTACCCCGTCAAAGATTTTCAATCTGATTCCGTAATTGGCGTCATCTCTATCTCAATTGACCCATCTCAGCTACTCTCAACCTCTACCTCAGCTTCTACCGGATATTTTGTCCTATTGGATCAACAAAGAAATGTCGTTGCCAGCACATACACCAGATCTGACATCAGCCATATTGCTTCTCAGCTCACCTCCGAAAAATCATATCCTTCCGTTTCCAGCGGACGCCGGTTCTGTGCAGTCTCCAGTCCAATCTCCGACACGGGAATTCTTCTGTATTGCATGGTCGATGATAATGTCGGTGTCTGGCTTCGCCAGCTCACGCCCTTTTTGATCGCCGCCATTCTGTGCACTCTGCTTTTGTCTTTCATCCCGTTGTATCACTTTTTAAAAAAATATATTTCGAAGCCCCTTATCGTGCTGAATCAATCCATGGAGCAGTTCTCAAAGGGTGATTACTCTTCCCGCGCCCATTTCCTTTACAACGATGAGATTGGCCAATTGGGCAGCACATTTAATAACATGGTGCAGAAAAACGAGCATCTTATCAAAACGGCATACATCTCCAAAATTCACCAGCGTGAAGCCGAGCTTAATGCACTTCAAGCTCAGATCAATCCACATTTTCTCTACAATATGATCAGCGCTATCCAATGGACCGCCTATCGGAACAAGCAAAATGAAATTGCAGAAATGGCATACTCTCTCGGTCAGGTTTTCCGGATCAGCCTCAACCGCGGCAGTAATATCATTCGTGTCCGAGAGGAATATGAATTAATCAAGGTGTATCTGAATCTTCAGAGTGTGCGGTTTGAAGGGGTCTTTGACTACACCCTTGATTTTCCGGAAGAGGTCATGGATCTGCGTATCCCAAAGCTTCTGATGCAGCCTTTGGTTGAAAACTGCGTCGTGCACGGGATTGACTCGTCCAAGTCCAAAATGCATATCGACGCAGGAATTAAATCTATGGACGGCCACATCCACATCTATGTTAATGATACAGGAAAAGGGATCCCTCCAGAGGTCCTTGAAAAGCTGCCGGCTGGTCTTGTTGGGGAAGATACTGCCCCCACTTCGCATTTCGCTATGAGAAATATCAATGAGCGCCTTCGTTTCTTGTTTGGCGATGATTACCGGTTTGACATCTCGAGTGCCCTTGGTTCAGGAACCAAAATTGAAATCAGTTTTCCCTTAAGTCCGTACAAAGGAGAAGAATGATATGTTGAGAATTATTCTCGCAGATGATGAAAAGCCCATTCGGGAAGGCCTTTTGGAATATATTGAATGGAAGCGATATGGTGTCGAAGTTATCGGATGTGCCTGTGACGGACAGGATGCTCTTGACCAAATTGCAGAAAAAAAGCCAGACCTTGTATTTCTGGATATTCAAATGCCAGCTATGAATGGTCTGGATGTGATTCAAGCTATTCAGAGGCTTGATGCTCGCACACCATATTTTGTTATTCTCAGCGGTTATGATGACTTTTCCTTCGCAAAGAAAGCTATGTCATTGGGAGTGGACGAATACCTTCTCAAGCCCTTTCGTCCCCAGGACATTTACGCAGCGCTGTATAAGTCACTTCTGCATATCAAGCCGCTGAGCCAGTCATTTCTCGCGCAGGAACAGTTCACCAGCGTATTAAGTACTGTTGATCCGCTTTGCCTTCCGCAAACCGACTATCCGTTTGAGCTGGAACGCGAGCTTCTGTCAGCGCTCGCCTGCAGAAACTATGACGCTTGCGGTCGTATTTATCAGCTTCTCGCCAACATCATGCAGTCTGGCGTTCAAGATGAATCCGCTGTTTTGTACTGTTCTCTCGTTCTCGGGCAGACACTTTTGACTCTTATTGAGAATACTGACTGTCAGCCTTCTCCTGCGCTGAGCAAATTGGAAGTATCCTCCGCCGCACCAGAGCTCATACTGCAGGAGGTCCTCCCTTCGCTGCTCTTTACCGCCTATTCCGCCCTGCACGCGAATGGAAATGGGCATCCAACTGTTGAAAAAATCAAGTCTCATATTGACAGTCACTACGCTGACCCATTGACTTTGGAAGGCCTTGCTGATTTTGCCGATATTTCGCCTTCATATCTCAGCGGTCTCTTCACCGCCTATGAAGGAGTTGGCCTGATTCGCTATATTCAGAATGTTCGCATCCGCCACGCGATGGATCTTCTTCTCACTACAACTCTCCACGTTAACCAGATCGCACCTATTGTAGGCTACGAAGATGAGAAGTATTTCAGCCGAGTCTTTAAAAAGGTTACAGGAATGACTACAAATCAATTTAAACGATCCAGCCGATAGTTTTTTCTTTTGGATACCCAACAGGTCACGTATTTTACATTGTCGTACCACGACTACGCTATACTGCACCTAACCCCATAGTAGCGCAAAAACGCTGGCGCTTTTTATACCTTTGCATATTCAGGAAGCTCAGCACCTTTCTCCTTTGTCATTCTCTAAAATTTTTCTATCTTGACACCTCTGCAAGTTCACTTTATACTGATAATAGGCTAAAGCCTAATCTCGCAGCTTTCCGGTGAGGTCCACACCGTAAGTGTGGCCTCAGGCATTCATGGACCCCGTAGGGCATTATGACCACCCTGTACGCAGGAAGTTCCATGAAGGTCGACAGTTTTTGGCGCTGTACCGGCAGCGCGGGTGTGTACCCTTCCGTTGAAAGCGGAAAGGACACAAAATGAACGACTCTGTCGTTATCGTCTACAATGGTGAGCAAGTATCGGTGCCAAAGGAGGTCGCGGACTTCCTTGAGCAGGATCGGAAACGGCAGCAGGCGCAGGACAAACAGGACGCAAGGCACCTGAGTAAAAGTGAGTTTGAAACGGTGCTGTCCGGTTCGAATTGCGTCAAGCGTCCCGTGGAGGATGCAGTGCTCAGGAACCTCCGGCTTGAAAATCTGCGGGGAGCCATTACAGAACTGGACGTGCAAGGTCAAAACCTGCTCTCCCTCCGTTACAGCGGTGAGCTGACGATGGATGAGATTGGCCAGATCTACGGCATCTCCAGAATGGCGGTATCAAAGCGACTGAAAAAGCTGCACGAAAAGCTGGGAAGCTCTGTCTCATGACAGGGCTTCCCAGCTTTTTTGAAAAAATTTCTGTTCTCTGGTTTACAAACGCGCTCTGAGTGTCCTTATAGGTGAGAGACAAATTTTCCGACTGAGTTGGCCGCAGTCATGATTGTCTCACCTGAACACAAGGAGCGTGTATAACCATGAATCCATTTGAACAAAGCACACAGCAGCTTCTGCGCTTCCTGACCTCCCACGCTGAGTGGGAGGTCATTGACTACATCCGGCAGGAAATAGAGCATGACGCACCGGAGAGTGTCCCGACCGCAGATGAACTGCTCACCTTCTTTCAATTCCCGGATGAGCCGACTGAACTGGACACCTACCAACAAATGCTGGCGACCGACAAGCTGCTGGAATACGCGGAGATCAGTCTGCGCACCCTCTGCGACCTGATCCGCTACCAGCAGCTCAAGGAATTGGGCATCGTCCATTCCGCAAAGGAGTTCATTCAACTCTTCCACCCCAACGAATAGGAGGACAGACCATGAATCAATTTCCCAGCAAAAACTATTTTACAATGCCGAACGAAATTTTTTCTCTTGGGCTGGACGCAAGTGAGATTGCGGTGTACGCCTATCTCCGGTGTCTCGAAAACCGCAGCACCTATCAGTGCTGGCCGAGCTACACCACGATCGGCAATGCCGTTGGCCGCGCAAAGAATACGGTCATGCGATACGTCGACGCACTCGCGGAGAAAGGGCTCATCTATACCGAGCCAACCTCTGTCCTAATGAAATCAGGAATCAAGAAGAACGGCAATCTGCGCTACACCATCCGACCGATCCGTGAAGCCATAGAAATCTTTCACGCGCGCCAGCTATCTGCGGTCGAACGCGCAGCAGAGCGACAGCGAGTTCAGCGCAAGCTGTCCGCAATGGATATGCTGCCCGGCGCATGAGGAAAGGAAGCGAATGATGAAACATTCCACCTACACAAGCTATGACGAGCTGCCGCTGATGCTCTCCGTCGCGGAGGTCGCTGCGGTGCTCGGGATCTCCCGCGCCGGTGCCTATGAACTGGTGCATGGCAAGGGATTCCCCGCGCTCAAAATCGGCAGCCGGATCGTTGTTCCAAGGGATAAGTTTCTCGCATGGATCGACGCGAACAGCGGTTCAAAAAACGCACCGCTGTAACTAAAGAAGAATCCCTTACACCGCAGCCACAACTCGCACCACAAACAAAATCACAACAGTCACGTTAACAAATTTTTCTCTCTGCCCTTCGTCGCAGTGATAACGAACCGCGAAGCTTACCGGTGCAGCGCAAGAAACAGCAGCGGGGCTGCGCGTTCCTACGGGACCGCGTCGCCTCTGGACATCGACGCACAGTGCGTGCGTCGATGTCCAGAAGGCTCTCTGCTTCTTTCCCACACACTCCTCCCGTGCACAAAACGGTAAAGTATGCCGTTCTGACACCCGGCCACGCAGGGTTTCTGAACCGCGCAAAACGGTCCGAGGGTAGTGATACCACCCCCGCTCGAAACGCCCTTGTTTCGCCGTGTAAGCCGCTGTGTGCGCGGTTAGGGGCTGGGGTGGCGTGTGTACCCGCCGCAGCCCATTGAAACGAACGTTGCGGCGTTTGTGCGAGTATGATTTGGAACCGCGCTGGAGAGGACTTTCCCTCGCCATATGGGACGCACCTTCAGCGTATCTCAGGCAGGTTGGGCGGTTATCAGGGGGTTTTATTTATAGCAGGATAAAGGGCTGGCGTCTTAACCGACGCTCCGCCCAATCACTTCTGCCCGCAGTGCGGGCAGTTGACGGGGGTTTCAACGCAGGCGGTTGTGGCGTCTTTTGAAGGGAATTTCAGAGCAGTAGGCGTCTTAGTTCCCGCAAGCGCAGGTGTTTCAACGAAAACAAGCGTGCCTTACGGCAGATTGGAGGGAATTATGAGCAAAAATGAAAACAGGCTGAACTTCCGCATGACGGATGAAACAGCCGCCAAAATAGAGCGGTGGTATCAGGTAGATAACTGCCGCAGCAAGAATGAATTCATCGAAAAGGCGGTGAACTGCTACGCGGATATGCTCGCCGCAGGCGAAAGCACCACGCTGCCCCGTGCGGTGCAATCCGCCATCGACAGTCGGCTGAAGATCTTCGAGGATCGTATCGCGTCGCTGCTCTACAAGCAGGCGGTGGAGATGGATATGGCAATGTCCATCCTCCTGCAAAGTCTCAATGTGAGCGAGGAAGTGCTGCGGCAGGAACGGGCCAAAAGCATCGCCGCCGTCAAGCGCACCAACGGTCAACTGCGGATGGAGCAAAAGCTCCGTGAGCTGGAGAGTGAAGCATGGCAAGGCTGATCGTCAAAAGCCCGTACATCAAGTGCGGCGGTGGGCAAAGCGCTGGCGGGTACCTCAAGTACATCGCGACGCGGGAGCGGGTGGAGATCATCCCGGATGACCGTCCGCCCACCAACAAGCAGGAGCAGCTCATCGCAAAGCTTGTGAAGGATTTTCCTGACGCAAAAGAACTGATGGAGTACGAGGACTACCTCTCACACCCGACAAAAGCGACGGCGTCCGCGCTCATCACGCTGACGCTGGAATCGAATTGGGACAGGCTCTCGTCGATGGAGGGTTACGCCAAGTACATCGCCCTGCGGCCCAGAGCGGAGCGGTTGGGGGAACACGGTCTCTTCGGTGACGATGATGCCGTTGACCTCGCCGCTGTCGCGGATGAACTGGATCACTACACCGGCAACGTGTGGACGCACATCATCTCCCTCCACCGGGAGGACGCGGAGCGGTTGGGGTATAACCATGCGGACGCATGGCGCACATTACTGCGTACCCACCGCAACGACATCGCCGCGGCGATGAAAATACCACCGGAGGATTTCCGCTGGTACGCGGCATTCCACGATGAGGGCAATCATCCTCACGCCCACATGATGGCGTGGTCGGCAAAGCCGAATCAGGCGTACCTGTCCAAAGATGGTATCCGCCAAATCAAGTCCACGCTGACCAATCAGATCTTCCGCCAGGAGCTGCTGCACGTCTACGAGCAGAAAAGCAAATCGCGAGACGAACTGGTGGTGGAAGCGCGGAAAGCCATGCTGGAATTGGCGAAGGCAATGCAGGAGATGACCTGCATCCACCCGGAGGCGGAGCAGATGATCTGGGACCTGTCGCGGCAGCTCGGTCAAGTCGGCGGCAGGAAAACCTATGGCTATCTGCCGAAACCGATGAAGAAGCTGGTGGACGAAATCGTCGACCAAATGGCACGGCTGCCCACTGTGGATACGTGCTACCAGACGTGGTGGGAACTGCAATGTCAGGTGGAGGATTACTACTCCGAAGATAAAAAGAGAATACGTCCACCGCTGTCTCAGCAAAAGGAATTTCGTCAGATCAAAAATGCCGTCATCAAAGAGGTGGAGCATATTCGCATGAACAGATTTTCCTTTGAGGATGAGGAAATGCAGGATGACGGCGAGCAGATCAGCGCCTATGACATGAGCTATGAGTGTCAGGATCTGCAAGGCGTGGCTAACGACGAGAGCTTTCCGTTGGAGGAACGGGACGAAGCGGCAGAGCAACTGGAGCGGTTGGCGGATGCAGGCGACGCCTACGCGCAGTACATCATCGGCACGGCGTACCGCGACGGCGGACTGCTGATACCGGACACAGCCAAAGCACAAAAGTTCTTGGAACGCGCCGCCGAGCAGGACTTGGACGTAGCGCAGTACGCCCTCGGCAAGCTGTATCTCTCTGATGATGCAGATGTGCACGATCCTGCCAAGGGGATCTATTGGCTAAAACGCTCGGCGGACAACGGAAACGATTTCGCCGCCTACCGGCTGGGCAAGGAATATCTCAGCGGCAAAAATACGATAAAAGATGCCGAAACAGCAGTGTCATATTTGCGGCAGGCCGCGGATAACGGCAGCGCCTACGCCCAATACCTGTTGGGCAAGCTGACCCTCATGGGGGAGGGCGTTCCGAAGAACATGGACGCCGCCTACGAATGGTTCGCGGCGGCGCGGGATAACGGCCACGCCTACGCGGAATTTTTCATAAAACGCATGGAGCGCGGCGAACAGGAGCCGCCCTCCGTCCTGCTGTCAGCCACCCGGCTGCTCTACCACATGGGCAATATCTTCCGGGACAACGCCCCGGCTCCCGCTGCCACCGGCGTCCAAATCGACCGCAAGCGGCTGGCGCAGCTGCGGCAAAAGCGCGTCGCCCTCGGTCACAAGCCGGATGATCACGAGCTGGAACAGCAACAGGGATTTTCAATGAAATTCCATATGTGAAGGGGGGCAAGATGTTCAGTTTTTGCGCCGCAATAGTCAAAGAAACATTTCGGAAAACAGTAGCTTTGTGTGCCGGGTTGTGGTATGTGTTGTGGTTGCCAAAAAGGAGGTGCCGCAATGTATGACTACATGAAGGCTCTGCAAAAGCGCTTTGACCGTCAGGAACACAGTGAATTGGACAAGCAGGTCGAATACGCCCAAGCGGAACTGCGGTGGGACATGGACGCCGCGGGGCGCAGAAAGCTGCTGCGGCTGTTGGACGCACAAAACACATTGCTGGTTGAATCCAAGCTGATGAGCTTCACGGCGGGCTTCAAGCTGGCGGCCGGTATCGCCGGAGAGCTGGGAACGCCCTTCTCCTTCGATGCCGACGAGGAAGAAAAAGCAAAGGAGATGATCACGAATGGCTAAAAAACGCGCCAACGGCGAGGGCAACATTCGCAAACGGTCTGACGGGCGTTGGGAGGGGCGATACACCGCAGGCTACCACTCCGAAACAGGAAAGCGCATCATCAAAAATGTGCTGGGTAAAACGCAGGCGGAATGCAAGGCAAAGCTCAGTGCCGCAATGGAAGCTGCCAGAGGAATCGATGTCAGCCGTGCGGATGAGTACACGGTAGCAACTTGGCTGCGCAGCTGGTATGAGATCTACGCAAAACCGAATATCCGCATCTCAACAGCAAACCGCTATCAACTGATGGTCGAACAGTACACGATCCCCCGCATCGGCAGCATCAAACTCACCAAACTGACCTCGCGCGATTTACAAAAGCTCTACAAAGATCTGATGGAAAACGGTCGCATCGACCGCAAGAGCGGTCATGGCAATCCGGGACTGAGCAGCACGACCGTGCGAAGCCTTCACCTGATGCTGCACAATGCCTTCGAGCGGGCAGTCAAAGAGCGCCTGATCCTGCGGAACCCGACCGAGGACTGCATCGCGCCAAAAGTACAAAAAATCGAAATGCAGATTCTTCCACCAGAGCATATTAAGGATTATCTGGATGCCGCCGGCAGGCGAGAACTGCTCCCCATGTTTTATCTGGAACTGGTCACAGGCTTGCGGAAGGGTGAGATCACGGCGCTTCTCTGGAGCGACCTCGACATCCAAAACAAAACCATCTCCGTGAGCAAACAATATGTTAAGAACCCCAATGGCGAACTAACGCTCTCCCGCCCCAAAACGGAGACTTCGGTCAGAAAAGTCAGTATTCCACAGGAGGCTGTCGATCTGCTGATAGCGGAACACGGCAAGCATCCCGAGAATCCCTACATGTTCCCCTCGCCGGTAACTGGTGAGATGTACTACCCAGACTCCGTCGTAAATCTGCACAAGAAGATCCTGAAGGACGCCGGGCTGCCGCACATCAGATTTCACGACCTCAGACACACCTTCGCAACGCTGGCACTGCAAAATGGGGTGGACGTCAAAACCGTCAGCAGTATGCTCGGCCACTATGACGCTGGATTCACACTCCGCACCTACACCCACGCTACGAGGCAGAAGCAGGACGAAGCCGCACAAACGATGGGCAGCTTTATGGCGCAAGTGATGTAAGCAGAAAAAGGATGCGAAATACCGGAGAGGGGGCAAAACCCCCTCTCCGGTACTCTTTGAACCTATCCGCACATTTTCGCGTGTGGGTCACGGTGTGGGTCAAGCAGTTGACCCACATTTTGACCCACACATTTTTCAGCATTTTTGCAACAAAAAGCATCGAAAACCGAAGTTTTCGATGCTTTTTTGGAGCTGCTGGGCAGATTCGAACTGCCGACCTCATCCTTACCAAGGATGCGCTCTACCTACTGAGCTACAGCAGCAAATGGCGACCAGGAAGGGGTTCGAACCCTCGACCTCCGGCGTGACAGGCCGGCGTTCTAACCAGCTGAACTACCTGGCCATTTACTAAGGCGTTCTAATCAAAGAACAAATTTATTATAACATTTACAAGCGGACTTGTAAAGTATTTTTTATGGCAGGGGCAGAAAGACTCGAACTCTCGACACGCGGTTTTGGAGACCGCTGCTCTACCAACTGAGCTATACCCCTATGTGGTGGGCCTTCGGGGACTCGAACCCAGGACCAACCGGTTATGAGCCGGCCGCTCTAACCAACTGAGCTAAAGGCCCAAGTGATTGTCTATCCCTGATTTTTGAAAAAGAAAGAGTGCCGCCACCAGAGTGGCGGCACTCTTGGCTCCCCCTGTTGGACTCGAACCAACGACACCGCGGTTAACAGCCGCGTGCTCTACCGACTGAGCTAAGGAGGAGTGTTGGCGCTACCTATCTTTCCGGGCCGTCTCCAGCCAAGTATTGTCGGCAGAA
>OLRF01002035.1_pt1 | contig 18813 bp, 14 predicted proteins | sample 1672061 | NCBI WGS metagenome assembly OLRF01 (sample SAMEA3136641, study PRJEB25190) | human gut metagenome | reverse complement strand
GAAGATAAAGCAGAAAAAGCGCTGAGCCCAGACTGTACCGAAAAACTTTTGGATTTTCTCCTCTTTACCCCTGTAGGCGCTCTGAAGCGTCATCATTTGAATCCGAAGCAGGTGCTGGGCTCAGCGCTGATTAAATGCGCGCAGCTGAAAGACGGCGTATTCACCGGAAGCTATGTGATCCGTTCCAATACAGACTATTACAAATATATGATGGCTCGTAGGTTCTCACGCCTCTGCGCCAGATACGGCGTGACGCTGGAAAAGACGGGAGACGACCCGGCGTGGCCGGAAAAGCCTCTTTCATCTTTGACCAGAATCTGCCTTGAGACTTATGAAAACCGCTTTGGCTTTAAGCCGTCCTGCGAGCTGGTACACGGAGGTGAGGAAGCGTCCATCGTCTCTTACCGCATTCCGGAGATGGAAATAGTCGGCATAGCTCCGTATTCCAGAGGCGCGCATACGCCGAAAGAACGACTTCATTTGGATACTATGCTGCCGATATGGCAGTTTCTGATTGATCTGCTGTGCCGTCTCAGCGAGGAATAGAAGAACAAAGCGCGATAGGTGATTGACCGCGGTGATGATAGCGGCTGTGCGCTGGACGTGCTCTGAGCATGTCGAATCCTGTCGATACAGCTGCGAAGTGTTTTCCTCGTCGTGTCGAATCTTGTCGATGTTGTACATTTTTTAGATTTAGAAAGGTTTTGCCAACATTTTTTAAAAGAAATGTTGGCAAATTTTCATAAATAAAGAAATATGGCAACATTTAACTCTCTGAACAGCTTATTCGACGCAATTCGACATGATTAAAATCAAAAAATGTTGGCAGAAAGCAGACAAAACAAGAAAATGTACAATATTTACCAAAATATAACATTTTTGCACCCTCAAAAAAACTCATAAACCTAATGAACCTCAAAAACCTCATAAGCCCTATGACTCCAACAAGGCCCAGCCTCAGCGCCGCGTAAGAGGAAAAAATCGCGTCAGATGACAAATCCACTGAATATAAATATTTCACATTTTCTTAAATTTGTTTTATACTGTAAGCATGTCAGAAAATATAGGCAACAGGAGGAATATATATGAATTTTTCAGATGTGATAAAAGAACGCTATTCATGCAAAAAGTTCAGCGAACGTCAGGTGGAAGAAGAAAAACTGCAAAAGATATTGCAGGCAGGACGGCTGGCTCCGACGGCTAAGAATCTTCAGGAACAGAGGATTTACGTAATTCGGTCGGCAGAGGGGCTTGCAAAGGTCGATAAACTGACTCCATGCAGATACGGAGCTTCTACAGTGCTGGCGGTGGCTTTCGATAAGAATAACGTGTTTGTTTATCCCGGCGGAAAGCGTGATTCAGGCATAGAAGATGCAACAATCGTGGCGACTCATCTGATGCTCGCTGCCAAGGCCGAGGGAGTAGACAGCTGCTGGATAAACTTCTTTGACCCTGAGGAAGCAGCCAAGGAATTGGGCCTGCCTGAAAACGAAGAAATGCTCATGTTTTTAGACCTGGGTTATCCGGCAGACGGAGCTGGGCCTCTTGCGCCGCATGGTCAGCGCAAAGACCTGAAAGAGACAGTGTCATATCTGTAATATAGTGGAGGATAGGATAAAAACAGAGGTTGGAGGACGGCATGAAAAACAGAGGCTGGATTACATTTCAGATAATTCAATTTATAATTTTTCTCTGCGTCAGCGTGTTCCTGTTTATCAGGACGACGGACGGTCACGGTGCGGGGCAGACCATGGAGGCGAGGCTGATAAGCTTTGCTGTATGGCTTGCTTTTTACGCGGCTGTAATGGCGATAGAGTGGGGCGTATGGTTTGCGTCACGCAGGAAAGGCAGGTAGAAAAGGCGGGAGGAAGTGAGATGGTGAATCATGGAACAAAGAAATTTTGAACTGGAATATAGAGCAGGCGATAATGAACTTAAAGCAGAGGAATTTATAGCCTTTGCAAATAAAGTATGGCCTGGGGATTACGATCTTGAAAAGACGGAAGAAGCTATTTCAAAGACGCTGAACATAACTGCCCGCCATAACAATATGCTTATAGGAGCACTGCGAATCCTTACAGACGGATATTTTTTCGGTACGATTACCGAGCTGCTGGTTCTGCCGGAATATCAGAGACAGAGAATCGGAAGCAGACTTCTTGCGCTCGCAAAAGACAGCGCCCAGACCATATTGTATTTCGGAGCTCAGCCCGGAAAAGAACCTTTCTATGAGAAGAACGGCTGCAAGAAAGGCATGCAGTCTTATGTCATTGAGCACGGTGAATGAGCTCCGCCAGTACGACAGTTCAACTAAGATTTCAATTTTTAATGATTTTCGAGACTGACATATGCGGAGAACTTCTCCGCTTTTTTCTTTGGGCAGAGGCCGACATACAGAATTTCACTACAGAATTTTTTCACGCGGGCGGTGATAATTGACGACAATTTCTTCACGCGGGTGGTGACATATATATTGGCTTTTTCAGCTTTTTATGGTAATATAAACTATGTATGGGTGTGCCTATGCGAGAGGAGGACTTTGTATGAAAATTATTCTTGACGGAATGGGCGGAGACAACGCGCCTTACGCTGTAGTAGAAGGCGCAGTTTTAGCATCAAAGGAAATAGAACATCAGATACTTATCATCGGAAAAGAAGAGCTGATAAACGAAGAGCTTAAGAAATACAGCTACGACGGAGAAAAAATCAAAGTCGTACACGCTGAAGAAGTTATTTCCAACGACGACGCGCCGGTGAGAGCCGTCAGATCAAAGAAAAATTCATCCATCGTGATGGGCATAAACATGGTCAAAAGAGGCGAGGGAGATATCTTCATTTCAGCGGGAAGCACGGGAGCTCTACTTGCCGGAGGACTTTTTATCCTCGGCAGGATACAGGGAATAGACAGGCCTGCTCTGGCCAGCATATACCCGATACTGGGCGGCGTGCCTTCGTTGCTGGTGGACGCAGGAGCCAATTCCGACTGCAAGCCGAACAATCTGCTTGAATTCGGAATAATGGGCAATATATATATGGAAAAAGTCATCGGGAGAGAAAACCCGAAAGTCGGACTTGTCAATATAGGGGCGGAAGCTTCCAAAGGCTCCACTCTGACCAAGGCGGCATACGAACTGCTGGAGCAGAGCAAGATGAACTTCATCGGCAACGTTGAGGCCAGAGAAGTGCCGGAAGGAGCCTGCGACGTGATAGTCACCGACGGATTTACAGGCAACGTGCTCCTCAAGCTGACGGAGGGAATGGCTCTCAACATACTTAAGCTGCTGAAGAAAAAGTTTACGGAGGGCACCAAAGCGAAGCTGGGAGCGGCTCTGCTGATAGACAAGATAAGAGACATCAAGCAGGATTTTGATTATTCGGAATACGGCGGAGCGCCTATACTGGGCGTGCGCGGCCCTATAGTCAAGATGCACGGCTCTTCCAATGCCAATGCAGTCAAGAATACCATAATCAAGGGAATTCCTTATGCAGAAGAAAAGGTCGTGGATATAATACAGAATTCCGTACTTGAGATAGAGGAGATTACTCTCAGTGAACACGATAGATTTTAGTGAGTTTGAAGAGAAAATAGGATACAGCTTTAAAGACAAGGAAATCATAAAGCGAGCCTTGACCCACAGCTCATACAATAAGGAGAAGAATACAAAGCACCAGGACAACGAGCGGCTTGAATTTCTGGGAGACGCCTTTCTCGACGCCATAATAGGAGAAGAACTTTTCCGCAGAATACCGGACGGCTTGGAAGGTAAGCTGACCAAGACCAGGGCTTTGGTCGTCTGCGAAAAGTCGCTGGCCGGTGTGGCGTCAGGTTATGACCTAGGCAATTATCTTTATATGGGTCACGGCGAAGAAATTGCCGGAGGCAGACATAAGAACTCAATACTGGCCGACGGCATGGAAGCCGTGATAGGAGCCATGTATCTGGACGGCGGCTATAAAAAGGTCAAAGATTTCGTGCTGAAGTCCTTTGAAAAAATTCTGACAGATGCCGAGCGCGGTAAGCTCTTTTCCGATTATAAGTCCGAACTGCAGGAACTCATGCAGAAGAGGGACAAGCGTGCGGCGATATACTATGAGACGGAGAAAGAAGAGGGACCGGCTCACGACAAGACATTTTTTGTGCATCTTTCCTGTGACGGTCAGATTTTGGGCAGAGGACAGGGAAAGAGCAAAAAAGAAGCGGAGCAGAACGCAGCCAAAGCAGCTGTGGCCGCTTTGAAGAGGAGAGAAACGACAGATGTACTTTAAAAGACTGGAAATGCACGGGTTCAAATCTTTTGCCGAACCGTCAGTCATAGAATTTCATGAAGGAGTGACCTGCATCGTAGGCCCCAACGGCAGCGGCAAGAGCAATATAAGCGACGCCATACGCTGGGTTTTGGGCGAGCAGAGCCCTAAGATGCTAAGAGGCGGCAAGATGGAAGAAGTCATTTTTTCCGGGACCGCCAGCAGAAAGTCAAGGGGCATGGCCGAGGTAACTCTTGTGATAGACAATTCCGAGGGAATACTTCCCATTGACTATAACGAAGTCGCGATAACAAGACGCATGTACCGCTCGGGAGAGAGCGAATATCTGATAAACAACAACCAGTGCCGTCTCAGAGATATAAGAGAGCTGATCATGGACACCGGCATCGGCGTAGAGGGATATTCAATCATAGGCCAGGGAAAGATCTCTGAGATAGTCAGCAGCAAGCCTGAGAGCAGGAGAGAAATCTTTGAAGAAGCCGCCGGGGTAGTGCTTTACAAGAGCAAAAAGGCCGAGTCTGAGAGAAAGCTTTCTTCGGCGACGGCCAACCTGGACAGAGTGAATGATATAATAGGCGAGATAGAGGACCGAATAGACGGACTGAGAGAAGACAGCGTCAAGGCCGAAGAATATCTCAGGCTGAGAGACCGCTTCAGGGAGCTGGAGATAAACATAACTCTGAGAAACATCGAGAAACTCGAAGAATCCAACAACGCGGTCAGAGAAGACATGACCAGGCTGGCAGAGACGATAGAAGAACTTTCCGCGAGAAAGAGAGAGCTTGACCAGAAGATAGAAAAGAGCAGAGCGGAAAATGAAAATCTTGAGCAGCTTGCAAGCCAGGCCAGAGACAAACTGCTCGCGTCGGTAGAAGAGATAAATAAGCTGACCAATAAGAGCCAGCTGGACGCTGAGCGGCTGAATTCCATAGACAGGGATCTGGCCAGAGTAGGCGAAGAAATTTCCCTCCTCAGCGAAAAAGAAGAGAGGGAGAAAAACAACGCAGGCCAGCTTGAGGCTCAGAAAAAGGAAATGGAAAATAGCCTCAAAGTGACAGAGGAAAAGCTGAACATTTCCATAGGCAAATATGAAAAAGCGTCGGCCGCCTATGCCGGGCTGCTGGAAGAGATAGACGACAGCAAGAACAAGATGTATTCTCTGTATAACGACAGCGCCGCCAAGGCCTCCGAAGCCAAGAGCATGGAAAGCTACAAGGAATCGTTGAGGCAGAGACGGCAGCAGATCACCGAAGAAAGAAAACAGCTGAAAGAAAACGAAGAGTCATCGCTGGCATCTTTGGCGCGTCACAGAGAGGAAAAACACGTTCTCGAAGATAAGCTTTCAGAGGCAGGAAAAGAGATCCGCAGCCTAAAGGAGAAGGCCGCTTTCCTTGAAGAGGAAAACAGGGAGCTGTCTAAAAAATCCAGCCACCTGCAGATACAGATAAGCCAGTTTGAGGGCCGCAGAAAGACCATCGAAGAGATGGAGGCCAATTACGAGGGATACAACGGGGCTGTAAGATTCATCATGAAGAGCGGTCTTAAAGGCATAGAGGGCGTTGCCGCCGATCTGATGAAAGTTCCGGCGGGGCTTGAGGTCGCCGTTGAAACTGCCTTGGGCGCGGCGCTGCAGAACGTGGTAGTGATGCGCGATGAGGATGCGAAAGCCGCCGTAAAAGCCCTTAAGGAAAGCAGGGCGGGCAGGCTGACTTTCCTGCCTGTTGAGTCGGTCAGAGGAAGCAGAGCTTCCCTGCCGCCGGCAGTAGCTTCAGTTGCAGGCTGCAGAGGCATAGCGGCGGAGCTCATCAGCTATGACAGCAAATACGGAGGAATCTTCAGATATCTGTTGGGCAGAACAGCCATAGTGGACACCATGCAGGACGCCATAGATTTTTCAAAGAAAACAGGCTCAGGTGTGAGATTCGTTACGCTAGAGGGAGAAGTGGTGAACGCCAGCGGAGCTATCACCGGCGGAAAGTATAAGAACGCCACTGCCAATCTGCTGGAGAGAAAAGGCGAGATAGAAAAACTGGCCTCAAGAGTGGCTTCCCTTGAGAAAGAACTTAAGAGCAACATGGAAGCAGCAGAGCAGAACCGATCTGATTCTGCGCACTTGAGAGAGACTCTCAGCCGGGCTGAAGAACGATTCAGGCAGCTGCAGCTTGAAGCTGTCAATCTGGATTCAAAGATACAGACTGCCGAGACTCTTGCCGGAGACATTGCCGCCAGCAATACAAGGCAGGAGCAGCAGCTGGCTTCCATAGATTCCGATTACGCCAGCGCCGAGAAGATGGCCTCTGAGCTTGCACAGGAAGCTGAAAGATGCCGCCGCGAGGGCGAAGAGCTGCAGGAGAGGATTTCCTCGCTGATGGAAGAGCAGGAGAAAGCCAAGGCCAAAGTCGACCAGGCCTCCGACGCGATAACAGCCGTCAGGATAGAGAAAAACAGCTGGGACAGCAGCATAGAAAATCTTCAGAATATGTATGACCGGGTGAGAGAAACTGCCGACGATTTCAAATTCCAGATCGAAGCCAAGCAGGAAGAGATAAAAAATCTCGGTGAAGAAAAAAACCGTATTTTATTTGGCTCAGACGGCGTGGAAGAGACGGTCAGAGCCAAGACGGCGGAAAAGGACGAACTGGAGGAATACATAACAAAGGTTTCCCAGGAGAGAACGGAACTTTCCAAGAACCTGGAAGAGATGACAGCAGAGCAGGTCTCGGCCTTTGAAAAGCTCAATTCCTATCAGGATCAGAAATACAGGGAAGAGATAAAGCTTGCCAAGAATGAGACTCAGCTTGATACGTTCAAGGAGAAGCTCTGGGAAGACTTTGAAATTTCCTACCTGCAGGCGATAGAATTCAAAAAAGCCGACTTTGCGATGTCCTCGGCCCAGAAAGAAAGCCGCGAAATAAGAAACCGGCTGAAAGAGCTGGGAGACGTGAACGTGGGAGCCATAGAAGAATACGCTCAGGTCAGTGAAAGATACCAGTTCCTGACCGCTCAGCGCAGCGACATCACCGAAGCCATGGACCAGCTCAAGGCGATAATCGACGATATGGAAAAGACCATCAAGTCAAAGTTCAAAGAAAACTTTGACAAGGTAGTCGTGAACTTTGAAGAAATCTTCAAATCTCTGTTCGGCGGCGGACACGCCGAGCTGAGGCTGGACAACGAGGAAAATCCGCTGGAGGCAGGAATAGAGATAATAGCCCAGCCGCCTGGCAAGAAGCTACAGAACATCAATCTGATGTCCGGCGGTGAAAAGACCATGACGGCCATAGCTCTCATGTTCGCCGTGCTCAAGACTACGCCTACACCGTTCTGCATACTGGACGAGGTGGAGGCGGCTCTCGACGACATGAACATAGAGAGATTCGCCAAATATCTGAAAAATTTCAACGATATACAGTTTGCCATAGTCACTCACCAGAAAGCGACCATGGAACATGCGGACGTGCTGTACGGCGTGACCATGCCTGAGCAGGGTATTTCCAAAGTCCTTTCCCTGAGGCTGGGTGATGATTTTGAGTTGTAACGGCCATAAATTTTGAAAGGGGAAAACAGATGTCATTGTTCTCTGAAAAAAAGTCTTTCTTCGGAAGACTTTCGGAAAAGATAAGCGACGCTATCATGCTGAGAGCCAGCGTCGACGAAGATTTGATGGACGAGCTTGAGGAAATACTCATAACCTCGGACATCGGAATGGATACCACCATGACCATCATGGAAGAACTGCGAAAGAACATAAAAAATAATAATATAACAGAGCCAGCCAGGGTGACCGGCGCTCTCAAGGAGATAATGACCGGCCTTGTGGACAAAGGCGAGAGACAGAAGTTGAGCCAGGAAAAGCCGCTGGTTGTTCTGGTCATAGGAATCAACGGCGGAGGAAAAACCACTACCATAGGAAAGCTGGCGTATAAGTGCAGGAAAGAGGGCAGAACAGTAATGCTGGCGGCAGCCGATACCTTCAGAGCGGCGGCAGCCGAGCAGCTTGTCATATGGGGACAGAGAAACAACGTCAACGTGATCAAACACAAAGAGGGGGCAGATCCGTCGGCCGTAGTTTACGACGCAATACAATCAGCGAAAGCCAAAGGCATAGATGTGCTGATATGTGATACAGCGGGAAGACTTCAAAACAAAAAGAACCTGATGGACGAGCTGGAAAAGATGAACCGCGTGATAGACAGGGAATTTCCGGAGGCTGCGAGGGAGACCTTGTTGGTGCTTGACGCTACCACAGGAAAAAACGCCGTTTCTCAAGCTCAGGAATTCGGCAACGTCACCGATATAACGGGAATCGTCCTGACCAAGCTTGACGGAACAGCAAAGGGCGGAATAGCCGTCACGGTGGCCGACCAGTTCGACATGCCGATAAAATTCATAGGCGTGGGAGAGGGAATAGAAGATTTAAAAGAATTCGTTCCCGAGGAATTCATAGGAGGAATTTTCGATGAGTAAACCTATAGTCGCCATCGTAGGCAGACCAAACGTAGGTAAATCCACTTTCTTCAATAAAATAGTGGGCAGACGTGTTTCCATAGTGGAGGACACTCCCGGAGTGACGAGAGACAGGATATACGCTGAAGCCGAGTGGAATTCAGTTCACTTCGCGCTGATAGATACAGGAGGAATAGAGCCGGCCAGCCAGGATATAATCCTTTCGCAGATGAGAGAACAGGCTCAGGTGGCCATGGATATGGCGGACGTTATCCTGTTCATCACCGACGGCAAGGAGGGTTTGACGACGGCCGACAGGGAAGTGGCCATGATGCTGATGAGGACAGGAAAAAGAGTCATCCTGGTGGTCAACAAGATAGATGCGCCTCACAAGCTGCCCGATGATTTTTATGACTTTTATGAGCTGGGGCTGGGCGAACCGATACCGATTTCCGCGGTCAACATGCTCAACTTCGGAGATGTGCTGGACGAGATAGTCGCAAGCTTTCCGGAGGGCGCTGGTGAGGAGGACGAAGAGACTATCAAGATAGCCGTCATAGGCAAGCCAAACGTGGGAAAATCTTCGCTGGTAAACTGTCTTTTGGGCGAAAAAAGAGTTATCGTTTCTCCTATAGCCGGAACGACGAGGGATTCCATAGACACGCCTTTTGAAAAGGACGGGGAAAAATATATCCTCATCGACACGGCAGGAATAAGGAGAAAGAACAAGGTAAACGAGGACATAGAAAGATACAGCGTCATCAGAGCCGTAGCCGCCATCGAAAGGTGCGATGTGTGTCTGCTGATGATAGACGCGGCAGAGGGACTGACAGAGCAGGACAAGAAGATAGCAGGCGTTGCTCACGAGGCCGGAAAAGGAGTAGTGATCGCAGTCAACAAGTGGGATCTCATAGTCAAAGAGACCAACACCATGAGAGACTTTAAGCGCGGCATAGAAGCCGATCTTCAGTTCATGTCCTACGCGCCTATAATCTTCATTTCCGTGGCGGAAAAACAGCGGATAGATCAAGTCATAGACATGGCTAAATACGTGGCTGAAATCAGAGCGATGAGAGTTCCTACAGGCCAGCTCAACAGTCTGATAATGGACGCGGTGATGATGAAGCAGCCTCCGTCAGACAAGGGCCGCCGCCTCAAGATATATTATGCGGCTCAGGTGGGAGTAAAACCGCCGCTTTTCAGTTTCCAGATAAACAAGAGAGAGCTCATGCATTTCTCATATGCCAGGTATCTGGAGAATAAGATAAGAGAAAGCTTTGGCTTTGAGGGAACATCGCTGAAATTCGTTTTCCGCGAAAAGGGCGAAAAAGGAGAATAGATATGGTCGTCATAGAGTTTGTCATATGGGTCACCCTTGCATATTTCATAGGAAATATATCACCGTCGATACTGCTGGGCAAGGCGCTTGGAATAGACATCAAGAAAGAAGGCAGCGGCAACGCCGGAACCACCAACGCACTGCGTGTGCTGGGAAAGAAAGCCGCAGTCATAACTCTCATCATAGATATAGGAAAAGGCGTGCTGGCCGTCTGGCTGGGACTTCGCTTCGGCAACGAAACCATAGGCATGTTCTGCGCTCTGGCGGTATTCTGCGGCCATATATGGCCCTGCGTGTACAGCTTCAAGGGCGGCAAGGGCGTGGCGACTGCTTTCGGTGCGCTGCTGGCTGTCAACTGGGTGATGGCTGTCATTACGTTGCTGATAGTGGCCATCGGGCTTGCAGTGTCTCGCAGGATGTCGGTGGGGTCGCTGCTGGGAGCCGTTTCCTTTCCCATAACCTGCTGGTTTTTGGAAAGAGATTTCCTTTATATAGGTATGGTGATGGCTCTGATCGTGATAATAAAGCACAGAGCCAATATAGCGAGGCTTATCAAGGGCGAAGAGCCGAAGATGTTTTAAAGGCAATGGCTTGACGGCCGTGATTTTGCGGAAATGCTTTAGCCGGCAAAATTACGGCATGAAAGGTGGATATATAGATATATGAATAAAAAAATTACTGTTATAGGAGCGGGCAGCTTTGGAACTGCCCTGGCGATACTGCTTGCAGGAAAAGGGTTTGACGTTTCCCTCTGGGGAAGAAAGAAAAGCCAGATAGCCCTGATGGATGATACGAGAGAAAATCCCCATTATCTGCCCGGAGTGAAACTGCCGGAAAATTTAAAGCTTACGGCTGATTTGGAAAAATGCCTTGACGGCGCGGAAACCATAGTCTTTTCCGTACCGGCGCAGAGCTTTCGTTCTGTTCTTGAGGCAGCCGAGCCTTTTATCGCGCCGGACGCAGCAGCCGTCAATGTGGCTAAAGGCATAGAAAAGGGCACGCTTATGAGGCTTTCGGAGATCGCCGCTCAAGTCGCGCCGGATATGAAATATGCAGCCCTTTCAGGCCCGTCTCACGCCGAAGAGGTGGCCAGGCAGCTGCCGACGACGGTTACCGTGGCTTCAAAGCAGGAGGGACTTGCGGAAGAAGTCCAGGAAATTTTCAATACTGACCGTTTCAGAGTCTATACCAACGACGACATCACAGGCGTGGAACTTGGCGGGGCGCTGAAGAACATAATAGCTCTAGGAGCCGGGATTTCCGATGGAATGGGCTTCGGAGACAACGCCAAGGCGGCCATAATGACCAGGGGAATAACGGAAATGTGCAGGCTCGGTCTTGCGCTTGGAGCTGACATAAATACTTTTTCCGGCCTTGCCGGTATAGGAGACCTCATCGTGACATGCACCAGCATGCATTCGAGAAACCGCCGCTGCGGTATTCTGATGGGAAAAGGAGAGGATCCGAAGCAGGCAGCAGGAGAAATCGGCATGGTGGTAGAGGGCATTTCCACGGCGGAGGCGGCTCACCAGCTGGCAGACAGGCTCAATGTCGAAATGCCGATAACGGATTGCATATATAAGATGATACAGGGAGAAATAGATGCCCTCGAAGCAGTGAACATGCTGATGGGCAGAAAGACGAAAAACGAAATGCATATTTAAGCATTGGAATGGAGACAGTTTTGACGGAAAAAAAGACTTTTCATATCACGACTTTCGGCTGTCAGATGAACGAGCACGATTCGGAAATAATGGCCGGCCTGCTCCTGGAAAAGGGATATGAGCAGGCAAAGGACAGAAGCAGCGCCGATATAGTGATATTCAATACATGCAGCATAAGGGAAAACGCCGACAAGCGGTTCTTCGGCACTCTTGGACAGCTGAAGCGCAGAAAGGCCGAGGAAAAGGAATCTTTCACGGTATGCGTATGCGGCTGTATGATGCAGCAGCAGCACATAATAGACAAGCTCAAGGTCAAATATCCCTGGGTGGACGTGGTCTACGGAACTCACAATCTGCACAAGCTGCCTGAGCTTTTGGACAACCTTTACAGGGAAAAGAAAAAGCAGATGGAAGTCTGGGAGGACGGGAAAGGCGTGGTCGAAGACCTGCCTGCCGAGAGACTTTTCAGACATAAGAGTTTCGTGAACATAATGTACGGCTGCAATAATTTCTGCAGTTACTGCATAGTCCCTTACACCAGAGGCAGGGAACGAAGCCGCCGGCCTGAGGACATCGTAAGAGAGATATGTGCTTTAGCGGCTGACGGTGTGAAGGAAGTGACGCTGCTTGGGCAGAACGTCAATTCATATAAAGGCTGCAGCTCAGGTGGCAAAACTGCCGATTTTACTGACTTGATATACATGCTGGCGGAGATAGAGGGTCTTGAGCGCATAAGGTTCATGACCAGTCATCCGAAGGACCTCTCAGACAAGCTGATAGACGCTTTTAAAAACTGCGAAAAGCTTTGCAAATACATACATCTTCCTGTTCAGGCAGGCTCTGACAAGGTCCTGAGAGAAATGAACAGAAAGTATACGCGGGAATCCTACCTGGAAATCGTCAGGAAGCTGAGAGACGCCGTGCCTGAGATAACCATTTCCACGGACATCATAGTGGGCTTTCCGGGGGAAACGGAATCCGAGTTTGAAGAAACTCTCCAGCTGGCCAGTCAGGTGGGATATGACTCGGCGTTTACTTTTCTCTATTCCGTAAGGCAGGGAACTCCTGCTGCAAAGAGGGAGGACCAGGTTCCGGAGGATATCAAGCATGAGAGATTTAACCGTCTGGTGGATATAATAAATCAGTCGTCTGCCGAAAAGAACAAAGCGTACATAGGAAAGACTCTGGATGTTTTGGTGGACGGCCCGAGCAGAAGCAGAAGCGATATATACGAGGGAAGAACGGACGGTTTCAAGCTGGTCAATTTCAAGGGGTATGAAGGAATAGAAGGCCAAATAGCGGCTGTGAAAATTACGGGGGCAAATACGTTCAGCCTGACAGGCGAGCTGGCAGAAGAGCGGCCGGAGAAAAAGCCGGCAGGCAGAACGGCGGATTCTCGATAATCGAGGGAAAGGACTAAAGATGAATATTTTCTCAGTCATCAGCCTTTTAGGCGGTCTGGCGATGTTCCTTTACGGAATGGAAGTCATGGGAGACGGACTCAAGAATGCTTCCGGTCCGGCTCTGAAAAGCGCGATGAGCAAAGCGACTCAGAATGTGGTGTTCGGAGTGATAACCGGAACTCTTGTAACTGCGGTGATACAGAGTTCGACCGCCACAATAGTGCTGGCTGTAGGTCTGATTTCAGCCGGCATACTCAATTTAAGACAAGCGGTGGGCATAGTCATGGGAGCCAATATAGGCACTACGGTGACAGCTCAGATAATACGCCTCATGGACATCGACTCATCGGGCAATATAATACTTGAGTTTTTCAAGCCGTCGACGCTGGCGCCTCTTTCCATGTTCGTGGGAATTCTCCTGATAATGTTCATCAAGCGCCCCAACAGCAAGACTAAAGGCGAGATTTTCATGGGCTTTGGCGTGCTGTTTTCCGGCATCATGAGCATGACGGCGGCCGTTTCGCCCCTTTCCGAATCGCCTCAGTTTGCGGAGATAATGGCCAAATTCAGCAATCAGCCCATACTGGCCATACTGGTGGGGCTTGTTCTCACCGTCATAGTGCAGAGCTCCTCTGCAATGGTGGGCATGCTGCAGGCTTTGTCAGTGACTGGCACCCTTACATTCAAACTGGTCTACCCTATGATAATGGGCATAAACCTTGGTACCTGCGTGGTGACTCTGTTCATATGCTCCATAGGCTCTTCCAAGGACGCAAAGAGAACAGGCATAGTGCATATATTGTTTAACACCATAGGAACCATACTGTTCATGATCGTGATGGAAGCTATAAGAGGCTTAGGCGGTTTCCCTGAACTCTGGGGCAGCACGGTAAACAGCGGTTCCATAGCCAATTTCCAGACACTGTTCAATTTGGTTACAGCAATTGCACTGATTCCTTTCGCAGACAAGCTGGTGAACGCTTCACTGAAGATCATCAAGGTGAACAAGGAAGAGGAAGAAGACAGGGCAGACCTGCCGGTTCCGGACGAAAAACTCTACGGAGTCCCTGAACTTGCCATCTCCGAGGCCAACAAAGCCATATCCAATATGGGTTACGCGGCGGTCAAGAACCTCAAGAGAAGCTGCAAGCTGCTGGAAAAGTATGACGAAGAAAGAGCCGTCGTGATAAATGAAAATGAAGATAAGATAGACCTTTTTACCGATACTATGGACAATTACCTGGTGAACCTTTCAAAGAACGTGGAAACGGACGCTGATAACCAGAGGATCAACGCATTTATGCAGACTTCTACAAATTTCGAGAGGATCGGCGACCATGCCATCAACGTGCTGGAAGCTTCTCAGGCCATTTCTGCCGGCAAAATATATTTCTCGGAAACAGCTAAGGAAGAGCTTGCCCTGATAGAAGAAGCAGTATTTGAGATTGCCGACATAACTATGGAGTCTTTCAAAACTCTCGACGTTGACGAAGCGCGCAGGATAGAGCCTTTGGAGGAAGTCATAGACGATATGGTGCTGACCCTGAAGAACAGGCACGTGGAAAGATTGAAAAAAGGCGGCTGCACTACGGCGGCAGGCATCGTCTTCATGGACATCATAACGAACCTCGAGAGAGTCGCCGACCAGTGCTCCAACGTGGCCCTGCTGATACTCAGCGAAAAAGACCGTGGAATACTGGGAAATCATCATGCATATCTGAGAGAGCTCCATCAGGGCGGAGATATAGAATACGATTCCGAGCTTGAGCGGAGGAAACAGCAGTATCTGGCCAGGCTGTAGGGACTTTTAAGAAAGAATGAGGCATGAACCAGGCGCGCTTGTGACAGTCCGGCGCGTTAAACCCGCGCTTGTGAAAGCCCGACGCGTTAAACCCACGCGCATGACGACTTTTTCTGCAGGAGAAATTATATGAAAAGAGAGAACATCTAATGCTCAAATATAAACTTGAAGTGAACGATGAAGCGCGCAAAACTATAATAGATTTGGCTATGGAGACTAAGGAAAGCACCCGCAGACGAAAAAAAGTTTTTATTTATTTTATCGTATTCGGGCTGCTCTTCATCGCCATAGGCGCAGCAAAATTATTTTTGGATATGTCAGACGGAGTCGTCGAAGTTTCAGACATCGTGCTGATGCTGGCGGGAATCTTGTTCATAGTGATGTCGTTCAGAGCAAAGCCTATTCAGAAAAAGCAGCTTGAGAAAATGCAAAAACGCCTTGACAGCTCTCTTACCAGCGGAATGAGGGAATACATCATCGACGAGGACGGAATACAGTTGATTTCTGAAATGAGCTCGGGAAAGCTGTATTGGAATGCTTTCAGCGAATACGGCTTTAAGGGAAATTACGTCTACGCGAGAAAAAAGGATGAGTCGGTCTTGCTCATCAATAAAGACGATCTGTCCAAAGAAGAGCTCGACGAGCTGATGAGACTGCTTTCAAATATAGAGAGGCAGATGAATAACTGAGGAAAGTGAAAACACTGAGAACACTGGGGGACGGCCGCATGCTGTGCTCAGTGTTTTTTTGTGCATGCCAGACTTGCTCGGGAGTCGGGCATCTGGCTGAGCGTATTGCCTGTAATAGACTGATTTTCGCCAACGTTTGTATCCTTCGACGCATTTCCGGCACACTTTGTTGATGCAGTAACCACCTCGTGTCGCACAGGCTTTCATAGAACCAAGGGAGGTTTCCCAGTAAACAGCAGAGAAATTTTGCTGAAACTCTGCATAATCGCTTTTCAGACTAATATATTTTGTATAGCAGTAAAAATATGCGGAGGGGATTATATGATAAATACAGATATCTATCGGGATATTGGAACCAGAGCGGGAGGCGACATCTATATAGGCGTTGTCGGACCGGTGAGGACAGGCAAGTCAAGCTTTATAAAAAGATTTATGGATATCCTCGTATTTCCCAATATGGCCAATCCATACGAAAAAACCAGGATAATGGACGAATTGCCGCAGAGCGGAGAGGGAAAGACCATAACTACGACAGAGCCAAAATTTATTCCTCCGGAAGCAGTTCAGATCAATACGAAGAGCGGAGCGAGCTTTAACGTAAGGCTGGTCGACTGCGTAGGATATATGGTGCCCGGAGTGCTGGGAGATAAAGAAGACGGGAAAGAAAGGATGGTAAACACGCCATGGTCGGATGAACAGCTGCCCTTCAGTCAGGCGGCTGAGATAGGAACGGAAAAAGTAATCACGGAACATTCCGTCATCGGAGTCGTAGTGACCACCGACGGCAGCTTCGGCGAGCTTCCGAGAAGTAATTTTGCCGAGGCGGAGGAAAAGACTGTAGCTCAGCTTAAAGCTCTGCACAAGCCGTTTGTGATAGTGCTCAATTCAGCTACGCCGCAGAGCCCCAAAAGCCGCGAAACAGCCAGACAGATGGAGGAGCATTATGGCATACCTGTTTTGCTCATGAACTGTCAGCGTATGACTGAAGAAAACTTCGAGGATATGTTTGACAAACTGATAAATCAGTTTCCTGCCTGCGAAATCCAGTTTAAGCTGCCGGGTTATCTGGACGCTATTTCCGACGACCACTGGATAAAAGCCACTATTATAGACAGAGTTAAAGAATGGATGGGAGAATTCGAGACCATAGGACAGGTGGTCGAGAGCTGCTCGATGATTGCCGACGGAAAGATCATCAAAGACGTGAAAGTAGTGCGTGCCGATATGTCCTGCGGCCTCGTAGTTTTGGAACCACGTCTGGACGCGGCACTTTATTACAAAGTGATAGAAGAGCTGATGAACGCCACCGTGGAAAACGACAGGGAGCTTTTCATTCTTCTCAAAGAATATTCAAAGGCGAAAGCTGCCTATGACAATATAAAGGGCGCTCTTGAGCAAGTCGACACTTCCGATTACGGCATCGTCGCGCCTAAGCTTTCCGAGATGATTTTAGAAAAGCCTGAGGTCTTCAAGCAAGGAAATAAATATGGCGTGAGGATGAAAGCCAAAGCACCGTGCCTGCATATAATAAAGACTGATATTTCAACAGAAGTGTCTCCTGTGGTGGGAACTGAAAGCCAGTCGGAGGATTTAGCCCGCTCACTGAGAGAGCAGTTTGAAAGCGGCGGAGAAGATATATGGGAAACCAATCTTTTCGGCAAGTCCCTGAGAGAAATGGTCACGGAGCAGATGGAGAGCAAGGTGAACGACGTTCCCGACTCGCTGAGGGGAAAAGTCCAGAGATCGCTGCAGAAGATAAGCGACGAGGGAAAAGATTATTTTATATGCATAATACTCTAGAAGAAACAGCAAATAAAACAAAATAAACAAAAATTACATAAAATATCAGCCGGAAGAATTGCATTTTCTAAAAAGGCGTATAATACTATCTATGGAAAAGAAAAACTATACGCCTGAACAGAAAAGTACGCTGTTCGTTTCCATCACGACAGCTTTCATAACGACTTTCATGGGAAGCGCTCTCAACTTGTCGGTGCCCGATATTGAAAAAGATTTCGGCGTAAGTGCCGCAGCGGTAGGATGGGTTGTCACAGCCTACATGCTGACCTGCGCGGCACTGGCCGTACCTTTCGGGAAGATAGCCGACAGAAGCCAGAGAAAACGGATCCTGTGGATAGGCATCCTCATATTTTGGCTGTGTTCGGTGGCTGGAATGTTTTCCGCTAAAATGTGGATGCTCCTGCTCGCAAGGCTGGGACAAGGCATAGGCGCTTCGATGATTTTCAGCACAAACATAGCCATTCTTGTAGGCGCTTTTGACAAGGAACTCAGGGGGAAAGTGCTGGGATATTCCACAAGCTCGACCTATGCAGGGCTTTCAGCCGGACCGGTGCTGGGAGGCTTTCTGAACCATAATTTCGGCTGGAAATCTATTTTTATTGCAGCAGCCATCGTTTCGGCGGTGGCGTTTTATGGCGCGTTTAGAAAGCTTCCCGCCGAAAACCGCACCAAGGACAAGTCCCACATGGACTGGAGAGGCGTATTCCTCTATATTACCGCCATCGTCGGCCTCATGTACGGATTTTCAACGCTCACGGCCTCTGACGCCGGGCCGTTCATACTGGCGGCCGGAGCAATTCTCATGTTTCTTTTCATAAGAACGGAGCTTAAACAGGAAAATCCGGTGATAGAGGTCAGGATGTTCGGACAAAATCTCTCTTATGCTTTCTCAAATCTGGCTGCGCTGCTCAATTACGGCGCGACTTACGCCATAAGCTATTTGATTTCCATATACCTGCAGACGGTAATGGACTATAATTCCCAGACGGCGGGATTGATTCTGATTGCCTCGCCCCTGGTTATGGCCGTGCTGTCTCCTGTCGCCGGACGGCTTTCGGACAAACATTCCCCTTATATAATGTCGTCTGCCGGGATGGGCTTCTGCGCCGCGGCGCTGGCTTTGTTTTCATTTCTGCCGCAGGAAAGCAGTATATTCAGGATAATAGGCACTCTTTCTCTTTCGGGAATCGGCTTCGCCTTGTTTACGTCTCCCAACACCAACGCCGTCATGGCTTCAGTGGAAAAAGAAGACTATGGAATTGCTTCTTCAATTCTGGCCACCATGCGCTCCATCGGGCACACTGCAAGCATGGCTGTAGTTACTCTTGTAATGGGGGCATACTTGGGAAACACGGCTTTGGACAAGGCGGACACAGCTGTTTTAATGGATACTATTCATACTTGT
>OLRF01002020.1_pt1 | contig 18883 bp, 13 predicted proteins | sample 1672061 | NCBI WGS metagenome assembly OLRF01 (sample SAMEA3136641, study PRJEB25190) | human gut metagenome | reverse complement strand
CCCCCTTTGTCTCGCGCCCCCCTGCGAATAGGGGGACAAAAAGCAGCAGCGCTTTCACGCTGCAAAAACCCACCGCGCAGCGCGCGGACAATAAGGAGTTATTATGTTAAAAAACGTCAAATGCGCCCGCTGCGTCAAGTGCGGGAAAGAATACGAGGCCACGGCGAACCTCACGAACTGCTCGTGCGGCGGCATTCTCGACATCATCTATGACTACGACTACATCAAAAAGAACCTGACGAAGGAAACGCTCAAGTCCCGCCCGAACACAATGTGGCGCTACCGCGAGCTGCTGCCGGTGGAGGAGACGACACCCGACACGCCGCTGCGCGTAGGCTGGAGCCCGCTCTACGAAGAGCCGCGCCTTGCAAAGCAGCTCGGCCTCAAAAAGCTCTGGGTCAAGGACGACGGACAGAACCCGACGGCGTCGCTCAAGGACCGCGCGTCCGCCATGGCGGTCGCCAAGGCGGGGGAGGCGGGCGCGAAGATCATCGCCTGCTCGTCCACGGGCAACGCCGCGAGCTCTCTTGCGGGCAACGCCGCGGCCGCGGGCCTCAAGACCTTCATCTTCGTTCCCGAGCGCGCGCCCAAGGGTAAGGTCGCGCAGCTGATGACCTTCGGCGCAAACGTGATCTCCGTCAAAGGCAACTATGAAGAGACGTTCGAGCTGTCGAAAAAGGCCATCGACAAGTGGGGCTGGTACAACCGCAACGCGGCCATCAACCCGTACCTCTCCGAGGGCAAGAAGACCGTTTCGATCGAGATCGCCGAGCAGCTCGACTGGAAAATGCCGGATTATCTCGCCATCTCCGTCGGCGACGGCTGCACCATCGCAGGCGTGTGGAAGGGCCTCAAGGACCTGTACGCCATCGGCTTTATCGACAAGCTCCCGCGCCTCATTTCCGCGCAGGCCGAGGGCTGCCACCCCATCAACCGCGCCATCGCGGAGAACAAGCCCTGGGAGCCGATGGAGGAGAACACGCTGGCCGACTCCATCGCCGTCGGCGTGCCGCGCAACGCGGACAAGGCGCTCATGGCGATCCGCGAGTCGAACGGCATCGTCGTGAACGTGACGGACGAGGAGATCATGGCGGCGCAAAAGCTGCTCGGCATGACCTGCGGCGTCTTCGGCGAGCCCGCGGGCGTCACCGGCACGGCGGCAGTCAAGAAGCTCTGCGAGCAGGGCGTGCTCGGTGAGAACGACACGGTCGTCTCCGTCGTGACGGGCAACGGCCTCAAGGACGTGGCCAACGCCATCAAGTTCTGCGGCGAGCCGATGAGCCTGCCGAACGACCTTGACCTGCTGGTCGAGGAATTCGACAAGCGCGGCATCAAGACCGAAGCGTAACAGAAAAAGAAGAGCCCCGTGAATCGCATGATCCGCGGGGCTCTTTTCATACAAAATACTTTTTGACAAATGGGATCTGGTGAAGCAGCGCTGAGACGAGGAACGACAGCGCGCCGATGATCAATGTCAGCAGGGGAACGGAGAAAAACACGTTGAGTGACAGCGTGTTGAAGTGCAGAAAAATGTCGAACGATTCGATGAACAGCGGGTGTACGAGGTACGCGCCGAAGCTCCAGCGCGACAGCGCGCGAATGCACCTGTGACACTTTTCGCTTAAGTTCGGGAAGTTCAGATGCTCTTTGGCAAAGACGAACAGCCCCACGCAGACAAACAGTACATTGAGCGAATCGTAGCCGTAGAACAGCTCTGTTGCCGCGCCCTGCAAACGCGAGGCGAACGACGTCAGCACGACCGTGAGGACGAAGCCGAGCACACCGAGCGCGTAAAGCACACGCTTTGCGGTCAAGGAAAACTCCTTGCGGACCAAATAGTAACCGAGCACAAAGTAGGGGACGAAGCCGAGCGTGAAATGATAATAGAATTTGCCCGTGAGCGCCTTGAATTCAGCGCAGTACTGCCACGAGAGAAGCGACACGGCCGACGCGATCTGCGGCAGCAGGAACGTAAAGATGAGCGTGAGCAGTAGAAAATAGCGCAGGAGCTTTTCATCCCGCACGATGGGGCGAAGAAACGGTACGATCAGATACAGTCCCACGATCATAAAGAGGAACCACATGTGATAGTGACCGTTGAGAAACTGTTGCAAAATAAGGTTCGTCGGGCATCCCTCGAAGTTCACCATGAAGACGGCGTAGAGCGCCGACCAGAAGATGAACGCTGTGACAAGGCGCGACACGTTCTTTTTCAGAATGTGCCCGATGCTCTGCGAGCCGGAGAGAAACAGCGCGCCGCTGATCATCACAAAAACCGGAACAGCCCAGCGGACGGCACTGTCGTAAAGGTTGAAGGCTTGCCAGGCTCTTGAATAGACATCCGTGTCGGCCCAGTGCTGCGCGGACAGATGCAGCACGATGACGGCGAAAGTCGCCAGAATGCGCAGTACGTCAAAATACGCGATGCGCTGCGGTTGTGTCTGTTCCATACTTAACGTTCGACCGCCTTTTCAGGATCTTCGTTCTCTGCTGGTGCGGTCTCCTCGGCAGCGGGGGAGGCAGACTCATCCGCTGCGGGCTCTGCCGCGGCAGCTTCGGTCTCCTGCGCCTGCTGGGCGGCCATGGCCTCGGCGCGGCCTTCTTCGCGCGCCTGCTTTACGGCCTCCTCGCGGGTCTTTTCCGCCTTGACGCGCTCCTTTTCGACCATGTGCTGAGCGTGCTTATTTTGCAGCTTGAACACCAGCCGCAGCACGAACACGAACACCACGATCGCAAGGCCGAGCCAGCTCCAGAACTTGAGCTCGAAGAGCGTTTTGACCGTCCAGTACTTCGCCTGCATGCCGAGGAAGCAGAACAGGATCGACACGGCCAGCGCCGCGCCGAACAGCAGCACCCACAGCACCGACTTGACGGCGCTGTGCTTGCGCACGCGCAGGTGCGCGATCAAAAACAGCAGACTCAGCAGAAAAAACGCAGGGAACTGCGCAAATAAAATTTCCCTCAGATCCATATCTTACCTCACAGTGCGCATTTGCCGCGCTTCAAGTATTCGCCCATCTTGCCGCCGACGACCTTGCCGCCGTCCACCTGCAGCTGACCGCGCAGGTAGACCTTCGACACGCCGCCATTCGTGCGGAAGCCCTCGAACGGCGTGTAGCCCGCCTTGGAGAGCATGTCCGCGCCGTGGAGCACGTGGCTCGCGCCGGGATCGTAGACGACGATGTCGGCGTCGCTGCCCGCAGCGATGACGCCCTTGCGGGGGTAGAGACCGTAGAGCTTGGCGGGATTTTCGCTCAGCGCGCGGCAGACGCCGCCGAGCGAGAGCTTGTTTTCATTGATGGCCACAGTATAGACGACCTCGCCACGCGTTTCGACGCCGGGAAGACCGCCGGGGATCTTCGTAAAGTCGTCGCGGCCCATGTCCTTCTGCTCGAGCGTGAACGAGCAGTGGTCGGTCGAGATGGTCTGCACCTCGCCGCGGCGCAGCGCCTTCCAGAGCGCTTCACTGTCTTCCTGCGAGCGGATCGGCGGCGCGCAGACGTAGCGCGCGGCGGAGGAAAAGTCGGGATCGTAGTAAACGCCGTCGTCGAGCGCCAAATACTGCGGGCAGGTCTCGACATACACGGTCTGTCCGCGGCGGCGCGCCGCGGCGATCTCGTCAAGAGAAGCACGGTTCGTCGTGTGGACGATGATGACGGGCGCGTCGGCCGCCTGCGCGATGCGCAGCAGACGCGAAACAGCCTCGGCCTCCAAATAGTCGGGGCGGGAGATCGGGTGCGACACGACGTCCGCGCCCAAACCGCTCGCCTTGAGTTCGGCGATGCGCGCGTCGATGACGCCCGCGTTCTCACAGTGGACGCCCGCGATGCCGCCGCGGGTCTTGAGCGCTTTCAGCGCGCGGTAGACCGCGCCGTCGCCGATCATCATGGCGGGGTAGGTGAGGTACATCTTGAAAGACGTGATGCCGGCGTCGAACATCGCGTCGAGCTCAGACTCGATGCTCTCGTTCCAGTCGTCGATGGTCATATGGAAGCCGTAGTCGCAGTAGCACTTGCCGTCGGCCTTTTTATGCCAGAGATCAAGCCCATAGGCAAGGGATTCCCCTTTATTGGGGCAGGCAAAGTCGATGACCGTCGTCGTGCCGCCGCGGATGGCGCTTTTGCTGCCGCTTTCAAAGTCGTCGGCCGTCGTGGTGTTGCACACATCGAGATCGAAGTGCGTGTGCGCGTCGATAAAGCCGGGGAAGAGCATGCAGCCCGTCACGTCGACGACCTCGCTCTGCGCGGCGAGCTCGGGCGGGATGTGGCCAAGCATTTCGACCTTTTCCCCGTCGATGAGCACGTCGGCGCGGCGGCAGCCGCGGCCGCTGACGACATAGCCGCCTCGAAGCAGTGTTTTCATGGAAGAACCCTCCTTTGAAAAAATACCATTCCAAATTAGCAAAAGCATAGCATACTTTTTACCTGATTTCCATAGAGTTTGGAAAAAATGTGAGAAGCGCCAAGATTTTTGCCGCAAATTCGGAACAATGCCGTATTGAGAAAGTAGCAGACATACGATACAATAAAATCATACCACATTCCGCTTTTATTTGTACAAAAAGCGAACTTTTGGCGCGCAGACCAACTGAGAGATGTGAAAAGAAGCTGCGTGTCACGAAGAGCGGACAGAGAAAAAGCGGAGTGAAAAAATTGAGGAGGAAAACACTATGCGCAAGTTCCTATCCGTCCTGCTCGCAATGGCGATGGTTCTCAGCCTGACTGTGACCAGCTTTGCGATCGAGGACACGGCAACTACAAGAGAGCCCGAAGTCATGACCGAAGAAGCGACGATGGCGGGCAAGACTGTCATTCTGCATACGAATGACGTGCACGGTGCGGTCGAGGGCTATGCCTACATCGCACAGCTCAAGGCCGACTACGAGGCCAAGGGCGCCGAGGTCATCCTCGTCGACGCCGGCGACTTCAGCCAGGGCACGACCTATGTCAGCTCCACCAAGGGCGCTGATGCGGTCACGATGATGAATGCCGCGGGCTACGATGTCGTCACGCTCGGCAATCATGAGTTCGACTACGGTTACACACAACTCAAGGACAACATGACCAAGGCCAAATTCAAGGTCCTCTGCGCCGATGTGTTCAACGCTGACGGTACCCCCATCTTCGATGCCAACTACACTTACACCACCAAGTCCGGCGTGAAGGTCGGCTTCTTCGGCATGGAGACGCCTGAGACCCAGACCAAAGCCAACCCCACCAAGATCAAGGGCCTGACCTTTGCGACGAATGACGCCTTCACCAAGGCCGCCGCCGATCAGGTCGAGGCGCTCAAGGATGCGGACGTTGTCATCTGCCTTGCGCACCTTGGTGTTGACGGTGAGTCCAAGCCCTACCGCTCCACCGATCTGTATGCTGCCGTCAAGGGCATCGACTTCATCATCGACGGTCACTCCCACACTGTGATGACCAAGGGCGAGAACGGCGAGCCCATCCAGTCCACCGGTACCGCATTCGCCAATATCGGCGTGATCGTCATCGACGACGCCACCAAGAAGATCGAGAGCAACTCCCTCTTCGAGATCAAGGAAGACACTGCCAAGGACGCGACCGTGGCTGCCGCCGCGCAGAAGATCATTGACCGTATCGACAAGGAGTACGGCGCGGTCTTTGCCAAGAGCGAAGTAGTGCTCAACGGCGCGAAGGCCCCCAACGGCAACCGCGACAGCGAGACCAACAACGGCGACCTGATCACCGATGCGATGGTCTGGAAGATCCTGCAGGATAAGGAATCCCTGACGGTTGACGCGGACCATGTGGTCGCCGTCACCAACGGCGGCGGTATTCGTAAGGCCATCAACCCCGGCGATGTGACCAAGAAGAACATCAATGAGGTCCTGCCCTTCGGCAACACGGTCGTTACAATCTACATTACCGGCGCTGAGCTGCTCGAGGCGCTTGAAGCCTCCACCTACTGCACGCCCGATGCGATCGGCGGCTTCCCGCAGGTTTCCGGCATCAACTACACCATCTCCACGGCGGTCGCCTATGACGCCAATGCCGAGACCTATCCCGCTTCCACCTACTATGGTCCCAAGTCCATCAACCGCGTGACCATCAACAGCATCAACGGCAAGGAGTTCAAGGCCGATGACACCTATGCGGTCATCACCAACGACTTCTGCGGCGGCGGCGGCGACACCTACTATGCTTTCGCTGCAGCTACGGCCAAGTTTGATACCGGCATTCCTCTGGATGAGGTCGTGATGGAGTACATCACCGCCGAGCTCAAGGGCGTCATCGGCAAGCAGTATGCCGCGCCGCAGGGCCGCATTCTGATGAACCCGTTCAAGGACGTCAAGACTTCCGCCTGGTATGGCTCCTATGTCATTGACCTTTATAACGACGGCATCATCAACGGCACCTCCGCCACCACCTATGCGCCCAACGACACCCTGACCTGGGCTGCCGCGCTCAAGCTCCTGCTTGTCAGCCACGGCGATCTCAAGGCTGCGGACGCCACCGGCGCCGACTGGAGCAAGAACACCATCGCCAAGGCTGCGGAGCTGGGTCTTGTTGCCGCCGATCTTGACGGTGCGAAGGCCATCTCCCGTCTCGAGTTCTGCCAGGTCGCTGCCAAGCTCAACAAGCTTGCCGAGTCCAAGACCGAGAGCAAGTTCACTGACTGCACCGACGGTTACGTGATGGCGCTCGTCGACGCGAAGGTCATCAGCGGTATGACCGAGACCACCTTCGAGCCTGCCGCGTCCCTGACCCGCGCGCAGATCGCCAAGATCCTCTATCAGCTCACCCTGATCGAGAAGTAAGGCAAAATATAAACGCAAAAAGAGCGCTGCTTAGGCAGCGCTCTTTTTTTGCTTACAATAAGGAAGAGGGAGCCGGTGCATCGCACCGGCTCCCTCGTTTTTCGCTTTGCTTACAGGTAGAGATAGCTGTACTTATCGCGCACGGTGAGGATGAGCGCCTCCAGCTCGACAGGAAGATCATTGTCGCAGGAGGCCAAGTCGTATTCCTTCACGCCGTCCTCGTAGCGCAGGCGGACCATATCGTCGTCCTCGAAGAGTACGCCGTAGTTTTCGCTCTCGTCCATGTCCTCGCGCGTATCAAAAAGGGTGAACTTATCGTGGCAGGGTTCGCTTGCGTAGGGGCAGAACTGCGTGCAGTTGCCGCATTCGTTGCACATCTTGTCGACATGGACGATCTCGTGCGAGCCGTCGGCCATCTTGATGACGACGTTCGCGCGGTTCGGGCAGGAATCGACGCAGTTTTCACACACGGTGGAGCACTGTAAGCAGCGCTCGCCGTCGCAGACACACTTACTGGCCATCGAGAGGATACCCTTCTTGGCCTGCGCGTCGAACTCGGTCACATCGGCCTCGGCAGGGATGTCGTAGATGTGCGGGTGACCGACGACGATCTCGGCAAAGCGCGCGGCGTCGGCAATGCCCTCGACCACGGTGGCGGGGCCGCGGTGCGCGTCGCCCGCGCAGTACACGCCGGGGATGTTCGTCTCGAACGCGGGACCCTTGCGCTCCATCTCGATGCCGTTCGCGGCCATGAGATCAGCGTCGACCTGCTCGCCGACGGCGGAGATGACCATGTCGCAGGGGATGGTGAACTGCTCGCCGGACTTGACGGGGCTGCGGCGGCCGCTCTCATCCGGCTCGCCGAGGATCATCTTATCGCACAGGAGCTTGCCGCGGCTCTGTTTGACGGGCGCGGCCAGCTCGACGAATTCGACGCCCTCGTCGATGGCGAGCTGTAACTCGTGCTCGTCGGCGGGCATGAACTTCTTCGTGCGGCGGTAGAGGATGGTCGCATGCGCGCCCATTCTCTTGGCAACGCGCGCGGCGTCCATGGCGGTGTTGCCCGCGCCGACAACGACGATGTTGCCGCTCAGGCAGGGCTTGACCTGCTTTTTCATGCGCTTCATCCACTCGATGACGCCCTGCACGTTGCCTTCAATGTCGAGCTTGCCGGGCTTCCACGCGCCGGTGGCCATCAGGATGTGCGTGTAGCCCATCTTCTTGAGCTGTTCGACGGACGGAGCAGGCTTGCCGAGCTTGACCTCGACGCCGTAGCGCTCCATGAGCGCGACGTCCTTGTCGATGGCCTCGTCGCTGATGCGGAAGGCGGGGATGACGTAGCGCGGCACGCCGCCGAGCTTGCGCTCGCGCTCGAAGATCGTGGTGGGAACACCCTCGCGGCCAAGGAAGTACGCCGCGGCGATACCGGTCGGGCCGCCGCCGACGATGGCAACCTTTTTATCCTCGACCGGCTCAGGCATACGGAGGGAGGCCATCAAGGTGTTGTAACCCTTTTCCGCGGCAAGAAGCTTCGTCTCGCGGATGTGGACGGATTCCTCATAGAAGTTGCGCGAGCACTTGCCCTGGCAGCGGTGCGCGCAGATGGTGCCGCTGATAAACGGCAGGGCGTTCTTCTCGGTGATGAGCTTCAGTGCTGGGCCGTAGAGCCCCTTGCGGCAGAGCTCAAGGTATTCGGGAATGTCCTGCTCGATGGGGCAGCCGCCCTTGCAGGGCGCGGTAAAGCAGTCGAGCAGCGGCACCTGTTCATCTTTTTTGCGCGAGGGGAGCGGCTTGATTGCCTTGAGGTGGTGGAAGTCGTGCAGCGCGGAGGCGGCAAGGTCGGAGATCGCGGCGGGGTCGTTGCCGGAAAATGCGCGGTAGGGCATATCCTCGACCTTTTCGACCATCTGTTGCAGGCGGTTGTAGCCGCCGGGCTTCAAGATGGTGGTGGCGACGGTGATGGGCCAGATGCCAGCGGCAAAGAGCTTGTCACAGTTGAAGTAGTCCGCGCCGCCTGCGAACGAAATGCGCATCTTGCCGCCAAACTGGCGGGAGATGCGATTGCACATCTCAATCGTCAGTGGGAAGAGGCTGCGGCCGGACATGTACATTTCCTCGTTGGGAAGCTCGCCGCGCGTCGTGTCGACGGGGAAGGTGTTGGAGAGCTTGAGGCCGAATTCGAGGTCCTGCTTGTCCGCAAGCTTTTGCAGCCGCTCGAACATCGGCACGGCGTCCTCCCACTGGAGATCCTCGTTGAAGTGGTGCTCATCGAAGACGATGTAGTCATAGCCCATGGAATCGAGGATGCTGCGCGCGGTCTTGTAGCCGAGGATCGTCGGGTTGCACTTGACGAAGGTGTGCAGATGCTTTTCCTTGAGAAGATAGCTTGCGATGCGCTCGATCTCCTGCGGCGGGCAGCCGTGGAGCGTGGAGAGCGTAACGGAGCGGGAAACATTGGGGGAGATCGAGGCGATGAAGTCCTTTTCCTCGGGGAAGAGCTCGGTCAGGACTTTTTTACATTCCTTGAACTGCGCGCTCTTGCCCGCGTCCATCATGTTGTTGATGTAGGTGTTGACCTTGCGGCCCTTGATGCCGTCCAGGTCGTAGCCGACGGACATATTGAACACGAACCCGTCGGGATCGCCGAAGCCGTAGACCTTGCTCATGATCTTGAGCGCGCACCAGGCCTTGATGTACTCGTCCTGCGCCTGCTGCACGGTCAGCTCGGTCGACCACTCCTGGTTGTAGCCCTCGTCAGCGGCGAGGATACAGGGGCGGGGAACACAGGCGGCAAGCTCCGCGCCGTCCATTTTCTGCACGGTCTTGACCTCGAAAAAGCGCGCGCCGGCGGCATAGGCCGCGATGATATTCTGCGCAAGCTGGCTGTTGGGGCCGGCGGCGGGGCCAAACGGTGTTTCGATGCGCTCGCCGAAGATCGGCAGGCTCTTGCCGCTTGCGTGATAGTGCTTATGAACGCCGAACACATCGCCGCACTGCGCGTATTCGCTCGTCACCCAGTTCATCAGAGAGTCGAACGGAATGGGATACATTTTTTCAGACATTGTTTTTTCCTCCCGCTTGCTTAATAGGTTCTGTGATTCAGCTCGCCCCAGAGTTTCTTGGCCGCCTCAAGGATGTGTGCGTTTTCGGCTTCTTCGTCGATGCCGACGAGCTCGCGGTCGAGCATGAGGGTCTTGCCGGCGGCGATGGTGGTTTGGCACTGGCGGCCCGTCATGCCGAAGATCATGTGGCCGTCGATATTCTCGTCGGAGAACGGGGTGAACGGCTTATAGTCCATGACGATGATGTCCGCTGCCGCGCCGGGCTTCAGCACGCCGAGCGTGTCGGGGAAGTATTTTCCACCGATCTTCGCGTTATTCTTGAAGAGCATGTCCGTGACCTCGCACCAGCCGACGTTCGGCAGGCAGTTCTGGCTGCGCTGGGAGCAGAGGGCGACCTTGAGGGACTCGAGCATATCGTTCGTGTAGGCGTCTGTGCCCATGCCGAGAAGAATGCCGCGCTTGTGGAGTTGGAGGACGGGGCAGATGCCGATGGCGTTGCCCATGTTGGATTCCGGATTGTTCACGACCATCGTGCCGGTCTCCTTGATGATCTCCATTTCGGCGGTGTTGACGTGGATGCAGTGGCCGAGGATGGTCTTGGGACCGAGAATGCCGTGATCCTGCAAGCGCTGGACGGGGCGGCGGCCATAGTTCTGGAGGGAGTCGTACACATCGTTCATGCCCTCGGACACGTGGATGTGATAGCCCGTGCGGCCGTTGTTGGCCGCGACCATGCGGTCGAAGGTCTTATCGGAGATCGTGAACAGCGCGTGGCCGCCGAACATTGCCGCGAGCATCGGGTCCTTATTCTTTTCGCATTCGGTGATAAAATCGGCGTTCTCCTGAATGGCCTGTAAGCACTTCTCCTCGCCGTCGCGGTCTGAGACCTCATAGCACAGGCAGGAGCGAAGGCCCAAGCGCTTGCTCTCTTCGGCAATCGTGTGGAGTGTGCCGGGGATCTCACCGTAGGAGGCGTGATGGTCGAAAATGGTCGTCACGCCCTGCTTGATGGAGTCGATGTAAAGCGCGGCGGCGGAGGCGCGCGTGCCGTCCATCATCAGGTGGCGGTCGATGGCCCACCATGTGCCGTCAAGGACTTCGTAGAAGTTCGTCGGGTTGTTGCCGACGATGGAAAGGCCGCGGGCGAGGGCGGAGTAGATGTGCGTGTGCGCGTTGATGAACGCGGGCATGATGACGCCGCCCTTGGCGTCGATGATCTCGGCGTCGGGATACTTGGCGCGAAGCATCGCTTCCTCGCCTACTTCGACGATCTTCGTCCCCTCAAAGGCGACGGCGCCGTGCTCGTAATACCCCTGCGCGCTCGCGTCGCGGGTGATGAGACGACCGTTGGTGACAAGTTTCATAAGTTTGCTCCTCCTTTTTCTTTTGCCTTTTCCCCGCCGCGAAAGCGGCACCGCAAGGGGAAAGAAAAAAGCGCTCCTCACACAGACCTTATCATCTCCCCGAAAGGGGAGACCGTACAGCCCGTGCGCGAAGCACTACGTTGCAGCTACCAAACGGTAATTTAGTTTGTAAAAATATTTTACAGGAATCGCGAACAAAATGCACGTTTTTTTCGTCTAAACTGACGTAGAAAATAAAAACGTAATTTTGTGCAATCCGTGGAAAGATAAAAAGATGCCCCGCAGCGGCCGTGTAAGCCCCGTCAAAACCTGCACCATTCTGGACAGGTGGGTCGCCTCTGTCCGGCTTTATTGCTTCCAACGTCCAGCCGCAGACGGCAGCCGGGAGGCCTGCAAACCACCGGAGCGTACCGGCGTCCCTTATGACGAAATGTGGGTTTAAAAAGAACTTATCACGCACCCCGCAGGGCATGTTCAGTTTATCTCAGTTTTCAGAAAAAATCCGTCGCAATCGAAGTTTTACTCTTCGTCGGAAAGGATCTGCTCCATGAAGAGGTCGTAGACCTTGTCGATCTCCTCTTCGTCGTCAATGGTGACAAGGAACTCCTCGCCGTTTTCCATCTGGCTTTTGAGGATCACGAGACCGTATTCCTCTTCGTTTTCCTCGTCCTCGCTGTCCTCTTCGACCACGGGGAAGAAGGCCATATACGTCGTGCCGTTATGCTCGAGCGCGTCGACGTATTCCAGCTCTATATCGTTGCCCTCGTCATCGGTCAGCGTGACGAAATTGGGGCCGAACTCATCGTTCATGGGGGAACACCTCCTGAAAGTTTGTGCTCGCATTATACCGCACCTTGCGGCAAAATGCAAGACAAGATACGTACCACTTGACAGCCGTGCTATACTATATTCTGTATCACTATTGAAAATCGGCTATGCGCTCGCGCGCATATTTCTATCGCAAAGGAGGAGGCGCTTTATGGAAGAAAACCGCGCAGAAAACCAGACGCCCCGAAGACAGCACACCCAGCACCCCACGCATCAGGCACACAAGAAGAAAAAGTCCGGCACGGCGAAAACGGTCATCGGCACCATCTTAGCCATCGGACTCACGACCTGCCTGATGTTTTTCGCCATCTTCATGGTCTACGTGCACACGTCGCTCGATCTGAATGTGGACATCTCGGCCTACACGCTCAAGCAGAGCTCGACAGTCTACTATCAGGATAAAACAAGCGGGGAGTGGGTGGAGCTCACGAAGCTTCATGGTGAAGAGAACCGAACGCTCGTCAGCATCGACGACATCCCTAAGCATGTGCAGGAGGCGCTGATCTCCATCGAGGACGAGCGCTTCTACAGCCACCACGGCGTTGACTGGAAGAGCACGGCCAAGGCCATTCTCGGCAAGCTCACCGGCACGTCGACCCGCGGCGGCTCGACGATCACCCAGCAGGTCATTAAAAACACGACCGGCGAGAATGAGGTGACCATCAAGCGCAAGGTGGCAGAGATCTTCCGCGCGCTGCGGCTCGAGAAGAACTACTCAAAGGAGGAAATTCTCGAGACGTATTTCAACAAGGTTTATTTTGGTAACGGCTGCTACGGCATCGAGGCCGCGGCCGAGGGCTACTTCGGCAAGACCGTAGGCGAGCTGAGCATCGCCGAGGCGGCGTCTATCGTCGGCATCACGCAGTTCCCCTATAAATACGACCCTGCGCGCGGCGACTGGTACCGCGAGCAGAACAAGGAGCGCCAGCTCACCGTTCTTTATAAGATGCACGAGCTGGGCAAGATCAGTGACGAAGAGTACGAGCAGGCGCAGGCCGAGCCGCTCGTCTTCACCTGGGATGCGGACTTTGTCCCCTCCGCCAATGTGGCGAGCAGGGCGGACAGTGCGTCGAATACGACGTATGACTCCTACTTTGTCGAGCGTATGTTCAACGACATCGTTGCCGATATGCACGAGCAGCTTGGCTACAACGAAAAAACGGCAAAGGATATGCTCTACACCGGCGGCTACTCGATCTACTGCACGGTCGATCCCGAGGTGCAGTCCATCGTGGAGAGCGTTTACGCCGACCGCAATAACCTGAACTACACCTCGTCCAAGGGCCAGCTGCTCCAGTCCGGCGCGACGATCATCGACAACACGACGGGCGACATCGTCGCCGTTGCGGGCCGTGTGGGCGAGCGCGAGGGCCGGTTCCTGCTCGACTATTCGACCGTTGTGCGTCAGTGCGGTTCTGCCATCAAGCCTTTGAGCGTTTACGCGCCCGCGCTGGACGCCGGCGTCATCACGCCCGCGAGCGTCATCGACGACTATCCCGTTGAAATGCTCGGCGGAAGCATCTGGCCGGTGAACGCCTACTCGGGCTACCGCAGCATTATGACGCTGCAAGACGCCATCCGCAATTCGTCCAACCCCACGGCGGTGCGCACGGCCATCAAGCTGACACTGCCCTCGTCGTATGCGTTTATGACCGAAAACTTAAGCTTCTCGACGCTGACGAACGATGATATGACCGCGGCGGGTGCGCTCGCGCTCGGCGGCCTTTCCAAGGGCGTGACGACGCGCGAGATGGCCGCGGCCTACGCAACATTTGCCCGCGGCGGCGTTTACACCACGCCGAGAACGTATACCGAGGTGCTTGACCATAACGGCAACGTCATCCTTGAAAATAAGACCGAGTCCCACGTCGCGATGAATGAGAGCACCGCCTATGCGATGAACGAGCTCCTGAAAAACGTCGTGCGCAGCGGTACGGGTACGGGCGCGAACTTCTCCGGTATGACCATCGCCGGTAAGACCGGTTCGACCAACAGCAACAACGACCGTTACTTTGTCGGTTACACGCCGTATTACACGGCAGCGGTCTGGGTCGGCTACGACACGCCGACGCGCATCGTGGCGAGCGGCAACCCCGCGGCCACGCTGTGGAAGACGTTTATGAGCAAGGTTCACGCGGGCCTTCCGAACAAGGACTTTGAAGTCAGCAGCGCCGACATGGTCAGCGTGACCGTCTGCACGCAGACGGGACTTCTGGCCTCGGCCGGCTGTCCCTCGCAGACTGTCAAGGTCGCAAAGAGCTATGCGCCCTCGCTGAGCTGCGACGGACACATCAGCGTAACCGTCTGCGCCGATTCCGGCATGCTCGCCTCCGACTACTGCCCGAATGTTACGACGGCCTATGTGCTCGATCTGAGCCAGCCGAACGTCAGCAGCGGTTGGGGCTACAAGCGCGAGCTTCTCACGACGCCGCTGAGCGCCGCGCTTCAGGCAACGTATCAGGCACAGCTCGAAGAAGGGCTCATTTCGTCGATCCCTGCAGGCGAACCGGTGCGCACGAACAGCGGCACAGTGCAGCTATACAGCGATTTGATGTACAGCGGCGTGTGCACGACGCACACAACGCCGCTGGAGCCCACGCCGGACCCGGATGCACCGGATGACGGCAGCGGCACGACGCCGGGCGGTGATGCCACCACTGGCGGCGACAGCGGCACACAGACGCCGTCTGACAACACCGGCACGGCGGGAGACAGCGCATCCGGCGATGTCGGAGACAACGGCCAGTTCCTCAACTGGCTGCTCAACAACGGCGGCACAGGCCGGTAAAAAACAATAAAAAAGAGAACGGTTTTCACCGTTCTCTTTTTTATGCGGCAGCTTCCGCTTTTGCGTTTCGAATCTGCGCGAACAGCAGCAGGAGGAAGGGAAAGAGCACCATCCCTGCCACGCCGAATGTGCAGTAGCCGAGGTACATCGCAAAAAGCGACGCGACCGGCGGCAGCCCCGCTTGCGCGGAGAGAAGCTTGGGCTCGAGCGTGTTGCGCGTGATGAGCGTGCAGAGGTAGAGCGCGAGGAGCACGATGGCCTTGGGCGGGAAGCCGAACAGCAGCGTGAAGACCGCCCACGGCACGAGCGCCGTGCCCGTGCCGAAGACCGGCAGCGCGTCGAGCAGTGTGATGAGAAAGGCGAGCAGCAGGGAATAGCTCTGGCGCATGAGGAGAAAGCCGATAAGAAGCTCTGAAAACGTGATGAGCGACAGCGTTGCCTGCGCGCGCAGCCACCGCGCAAGCGAGCGCATTACGCCGCCGCGAAAGAGCCGCAGCTTTGCCATCGCTTCTTCCGGCACGGCGTGTTCGAGTGCCGCGCAGAGCTCGGGGTACGACGCGGAGGTGAAGAAGATCGCAAGCACGCCCGTCGCGATGGCGAGCACGCCGCCCGGCAGCGCCGCGGCGGCAGAGCCGAGCCACGCCATCGCGCGCGAAGACAGCGAGCGCAGCAGGCTGTCCGCGTCCGTGACGGCCCTGAAAAGCTGCTCGTGCAGATAGCTGCTGAGCCATTCGGGACTCGACACGCTGAACTGCTCCAATCGGGAGAGCAGATCGTCCGCTGCGGCGGGGATCGCGTCGAAAAACGCGGGCGCGGCGGCGAGCAGCGCGTTCGTCTGAGAAAGCAGCGTAGACCACAGGAGCGACAGCAGCCCGCCGAGCAGAAACAGCAGCGTCAGCGTCAGGATCAGCGCGGAAAAGCCACGTTGAAAGTGAAATTTCCGCCGCAGATACAAAACGACCGGTTCCAGCAGCGCCGCGACGAGCAGCGCGAGCAGAAACGGCAAACACCACGGCAGCACATAGCGAAAGCAGACATAAAAGAGAGATGCACCCATGAAAAGCGCGAGCGACAAAGTGAGGAAGCGTCTCAGCCGTTTTTCAGTCAAATTTTGCAGACCTCCCATCGAAAAAAGTGTTGCAATATGCGTTAAGATATGCTAAAATCCTGCCATATAAAGACAGATGACCGCGAAGGAGAAACATTATGGCGCCTGCAACGAAATTTTATTTGGTCTCGGCAGAGGCCCTTCCGGAGATTTTTATCAAGGTGGCGGAGGCGAAGCGCATGCTCCAGTCCGGCGAGGTGCGCACCGCGGGCGACGCCGCCCGCACCGTCGGCATCAGCCGCAGCGCATTTTATAAGTACCGCGATGCGGTGCGCCCCTTCAACGACATGAAGACCGGCCGCATCATCACGTTCTACACGATGCTCAAGAACAACCCCGGCGTATTGTCCAACGTCCTTTCTATTTTTGCCGGTTCGGGCGCGAATATTCTGACCATCAACCAGAGTATTCCCACTAACGGCTGTGCCGCGGTGACGATCTCGGCCGAGACGTCCGAAATGCAGGAGTCGATCGAGGAGATGATGGCGCGGGCGCTCGCGCTTGAGGGCGTGGTGCGCTTCGATATCCTCGCGGCCTGAGTCACGCGGGCTTGTACAAGTTCATACGATGGATTGGCAGCGGCTGAGATGAGCGCTGTCAATCCATTTTTTGTTGGAAGTGGTTCTTATGAGCCTGATCGTACAGAAGTTCGGCGGCAGCTCCGTGCGCGACTATGCGCATCTTCTGCGCATGGCGCGCATCGTCAAATCGCGGGTGGACGAAGGCGACGACGTGGTCGTCGTTCTCTCCGCGCAGGGCGACACGACGGACGGCCTGCTGCAAAAGGCAAAGGAGATCAGCGAGCGGCCTTCGCCGCGCGAGCTCGACATGCTGCTCTCCGCGGGCGAGCAGATGAGCGCCGCGCTCGGCGCGATGACGCTGCGGTCCATCGGCGTGGAGGCGGTATCCCTCTGCGCATGGCAGATCCCCATCGAAACGGACGGTACACATGGGAACGCGGAGATCGAGCTGATCGACACCGCGCGTATCCGGAAGGAGCTGGCCGAGGGCCACGTTGTGGTCGCGGCGGGCTTTCAGGGCGTCGACGAAAATGGCGACGTCACGACGCTCGGACGCGGCGGCTCGGACACGAGTGCAGTGGCGCTCGCCGCGGCGCTAAAGGCCGCTGAGCTTGTCATCTACACAGACGTGGACGGCATTTTTTCATCTGACCCGCGCATCTGCAAGAACGCCGTGCGGCGTGAAGTGATCTCGTATGACGACATGCTGCTGCTCGCACAGAAAGGCGCACAGGTGCTTCACGACCGCAGCGTGGCGCTCGCGCAGGCGAGCGGCGTGCCCATCACCGTGAGATCGTGCAGGGAAGGCGGCGCGGGCAGCATCGTTTGCGAAACGGATGAAGACGCAAGCGTCGTCGGCGTGACGCAGAAAAAGAGCGGGCGGAGCCGCCTTGCGGTCATCACGGCGGTCGGCGGCGCGCTGCCGAGCATCGAGAAAGAGAAGATAGCCGTCACGGCGCTCGAACGGGCGGAGATCACCGTCTTCGCCGTTGCGGCGGGGGAGCGATTCATGAGCTTTTACGTCCTGCGCGACGACGCAGAGCGCGCCTTGCAGCTCGTGCACGACGCGCTGATCGCCGCGAAAGAATGAAAAAAGACCCGTTGGAGCATCCAACGGGTCTTGCCTTTTGCAAGCTGCTTATTCTTCGGCGTAGCGCTTTTTCGCCTTTTCGATCTTGGTCGAATAGCGGTCCTCTTCAGAGAAGATGCAGCCGCAGTATTTCTGCATGTAGAGGCCCATCTCGCGCGCCTTGGCCTGCCCCTCGCGAAAACCGGGGCGGAAGTCACGGTAGTAGAATTCGACGCCGTACTTCTTGCCCATCGTCTCGCCCACGGTCTTTAAGAGCTCGTGGTTCTGATACGGAGAGATGAGCAGGGACGATGTGAACGCGTCGTAGCCGTGGTCGGCGGCGTATTTGGCCGCCGTGCCGAGGCGGATGGTGTAGCAGTGCGCGCAGCGGTGGTCGATATCCGCACTCACGGCGCGGACAAAGTCGCGCAGGCCGTAATCCTCTAAAATATGCACTTCTACATGCTCTTTTTCCCCGTATTCGAGCAGCGTGCGGCGGCGCGCGTCATACTCCGTCCAGGGGTGAATGTTCGGGTTGAACCAGAGTGACGTGGGCTCGATCCCGTCGGCGCGCAGCGTGTCCACGCAGTAGACCGAGCAGGGGGCGCAGCAGGAGTGCAGCAGCAGTTTATCCATCAAAAAAGACCAGCTTTCCTTGTGTCGTTTCTGCCAGCATACCACAAGCGCGCGGCAAAGTCCACGGGAAAAGAAAATTAAGCGAATGGCGCAGGATCGTTCACGATTTATACATTGACTATTCAATCGAATGCGTAGTATAATACATTGATTATTATGAACAAGTATACCCATGCGGCAAAGGAGAAAATGTATGTGGATCGCGGACGGTTGGGAAGATTATGAGCTGCTGGACTGCGGCGGCGGAGAAAAGCTCGAACGCTGGGGAAAGCAAATTCTGGTGCGGCCTGACCCTCAGGCGATCTGGGAGACGCCGCGCACGAACCGCGGCTGGCGCAACGCGCAGGGCCGCTATTACCGCTCGTCCTCGGGCGGCGGACATTGGGACAAGGAGAAGCTGCCCGAGAGCTGGACGGTAAATTACAAGGATCTCAAATTCCAGGTCAAGCCCATGAATTTTAAGCACACGGGCCTGTTCCCCGAGCAGGCCGTCAACTGGGATTTTGCGCGCGAGAAGATCAAAAACGCGGGCCGGCCCATCCGCGTGTTGAACCTCTTCGCCTACACCGGCGGCGCGACGGTCGCGTGTGCGGCGGCAGGCGCTCAGGTCTGCCACGTGGATGCGGCAAAGGGCATGGTCAACTGGGCGCGCGAGAACGCGCGTGTCAGCGGCCTTTCCGATGCGCCGGTGCGCTGGATCATCGACGACTGCGCGAAATTTGT